>Ga0070754_10001158_pt1 | contig 21716 bp, 28 predicted proteins | sample VirMetDEL_Sep_01_FD_75181 | JGI IMG/M metagenome (GOLD analysis project Ga0070754, IMG submission 75181) | Aqueous microbial communities from the Delaware River and Bay under freshwater to marine salinity gradient to study organic matter... | ecosystem: Environmental > Aquatic > Marine >... | reverse complement strand
TCCCTCTGGATTCTCGCTGTAATTGTTTTCAGCTTTTTTGTAAATTTCTAACATGATGTTATGATTTTAAGTTATAAAGCACTAATATATAAATTTATCTTGTATATCAAAAATAAATGCAAAAATATTTCTTTCATGGACATAAAAAAAGGCACCCTCGCCAAATAAAGGTGCCCATGTGAACTTGAGTTGTTTAAGTCTAAGATAAAGAACTGCCCACAATATAAGACAATTATTCTAAAAAAAGAAAGGCACAATCCAATTAAGGATCATGCCCACCACACCTTGATTTACAATGGAATCAATCAAGATTTTTAAAACTCATCTATTAAGCAAAAAGATACTATTATCTGCTCCCCATTCTCAAATGATTTCTTGTAATATTCAATCTGCTCCATATATTTTCTCCTGTCATTAATAACCTGACATCCTGCACTCCAGTACCCAATGGCCCACTTAACAACCTTAAATTTGCTAAACTAAAATCATACGTATTTGTATGATAATTTATCCCATACCAACCCAATTCAGGAGCTCCAATCTGCTCAACTTTCTTATTCTTGTTACCATCTCTATACACTTTCACTCTCCTTCCTTTCTGGATCAATGCAGGCATCTTCCCTCTGTGCAATCCATAACTCCATACGTTATAGTACCATTCATCTGCCTTCAATACTGCAACTCCTCTCTTATTGTACTTAAGAAATCCTCCTCTTAATACTCCAGATCCTGCATTGGTTGTGCCTGTTAATACTCTGATAAATTTCTCTCCCTCAAACTCATAGAACTTATCATCATAACTATTGTACACATCCTCTTTTGACCTTACTCCTAAGATCCATCTTTGTTTTGGAATCTTTGTGAATGTGGGCAGGCTTTTTACTTTATTCAATAATTCCTGATCTGTATATGCTTTGTCTTTGGTTTTCATTTAAGTAATTTGAGGAATTTATATGCAATAATCATTAATGCAAATATCAGGAATATTAATCCAATATATTTTGCATTATTCTTCACACAAAATCCATCATTAACCTCGTAGTATTTTATAGGAATTTTTCTCTCTATTATCTTATCCAGATATACCGTATCACAATCTGCCTCAATGTATATGGAATCATGGATCTCTGTTATTTTAACAGTTAGATTATCCTTTTCAATCGTAATTGTGTCTTTTAAGGCCACTATAAAGCTATCTAAGAACATAATTGTATCATGTTGTACCTTTGGTACTATAATGCTCAAAGTATCCCTTAGAATGACTGTATCAGTTTGATGTACAAATGGGTATTTTTTTACTAATCTTGAATGTCTTTTCACTGGAGAGCATGATGCCAATGCAAAAATCAAAACTAATAATATCAATGCAATGCTTAATCCTATTGTTTTTTGATTGTTTCCCATGTTGATACTCCCATTATAACCAAAATTGCACTCAAAAGCTCCCCTAATACGAACTCCATGTTTTCAACTGTGGTATATCTTAATGTTACAAAATAAACCAAAACAGTCAATCCAATTCCAAGAAATCTCTTGGATGAATCACTGCTCTTGCTGTTAATTAACTTTTTTATATATAGAAAAACATTCATTTTTTCTTAATTCCATTCTCTGCCATCATCACAACCAACTCATGCACATTATTTGATAACACACTCACATTTTGGGCCAATGCCTTAATCTCCAATTGTGTTGTATTCTCAATCCTTTTCACATCATTCTCCTGCTGTTTTGCAATTAAGTCAATACGGCCCTTATTTCTTCCTGTTTCAATCATGCAATGTTTAACATCATTAATCAATCTGGAAAGAAAGAAACCCACTACACCAATTAATATTGTAATGATAACTCCTGAAATGGTTAAAGCATTAAGTTCCATTAGGCTGTTGTTTTTACATTATTCCCAACAAAAGTACCTGTGTACTCCTGTAATAACTCCAAAAGGCTCTGCACAGTGTATGGTGCATCATTCTCATCAACAATCAATCCTGCATTAATATCTGCAACTGTTACATATGTTTTACCATCTGATATATCATTGATAATCTCAATAGTTTCTAATCCTGATTGTCCAAATCGTGTGAAATAAAAACTCCTGCCCTGTGCATATTCAAAAGTCTTTGTTACTCCTCCAATTACTCTCTCAATTACCACATAATTTCCCTTAATCTCAATTTTCATCTGTCAATTATTTTAATAATATGTCCTTTTATTGTTTACCTTATCTCCAACTGTACACGTTAATACCGCTTTTCTCTGATACTGCTCCAGATAATCTATCTCTGGACTCTCCTGCACAATCACTGGAAGATCCAAGATACCATGTGTATGATTGAATTGATTGTAATCTGATATGAACAACTCATTCTCACTTAATAAGTATATATCAGTCATTAAATCAATAATACTGTTTGTATAAGGATCTGTTTTTATCTGGTATGTATTAAGATTCTCCCTTACAACCGTTCTCACTGTTCTATCTTGATATATCAGATTGTCAATCTCCATGTTTGGTTGTCGCTCTCCAATGAATCCATTAAAACGCAAAGTATCCTCCACATTGGAATCTGTGAAATTGATACCTTCAATTGCTTGATTAAGATTGAATTTTACTCTCAATCTCGCTGTATATTTTGCTGTTGATAGGCTGTATTGCTTAAGATCATAAATACCCCATATCAAGCTCCCTGATATACCTCCAATGCTATACTGTAATTCCAACTTATAACATCCTGCTCCATCACTTAATAATACATCCTTCCATTGAATTGTTGTGTACCATGAATGGCTCTCTTTCACAAATCTTCTCTCAATCGGAGTATATGATGTTGCAACTCCATTCTTTGTTAAACTGAATGTAATTGTATCAGTGATTCCAGATAATTTGATCCATGCACTTGTAATGTCATTCTTATAACTCTCTGTTTCCGTTGGATGTGCCAAAACTAATTGCTTTTCATCACAGCATCTGAATGGCTCATCAAATTCATTCACAGTATTAGGTACTGGAATTCTGATTGCCTCATACTCTGCAAATCCTCTTTCTTCTATGGTTATACAATCACTCATTTATTCTAATATCATAAAAAAATCTGCATCATCGGTTGTTGGTGATGAACTTATTCCTAAAATTTCTACAGCATCTAAAGATATGGAACCACTTGTTGCAACCGCCCTCAATGGAATTGAACCCGCACTATGACCCGAAGATTGACTAATTGCACCATTTGCCACCTGTCTATAAGTGTTTTGAGCTGTAAAAGTTCTGTTAGTTCCTGTTGGAATTTGTTGTCCATTTGTTGAAGGAATAACATTATACGCACAACTTGTCATCATTATTAAACTGTCATCACTAACAGTTATATTTGCATTTCTTGGTGTTCCACTTGCACCATTTAATATAAAGTTTCCAATACCTCCGCTATTTGTAAAACTTCTTGCACAAAATCCAATAGGATTAAATTGTCCGGGATTATAATTGATAACAATATTGCCACTCCCTGAGTTTGGATTTGACAAGTACCACATTTCCATTCTTTGAGCTATTCCATTTCTGTTCGTACCATGAATTTTAGTCAATCCAACTCCACCAAAAGTCATTGATGTAATATTTGCTGTATTCATTGCAGTAACAGTAACAACCAACAGTCTATCACTTCCCGAATTTTGAGAATGTCCACTAATGGTTATACTTGTTCCATTTGGATTCTGATTATTATAGGTAACATTTCCTATTGTTGGTACTGCCATTATAATTCACTTTTAGAATTAATTTGCGGTATGTTTAATTCATCAACATTATCCACAATTGTTCTTGCTTCATTGACATAAGGAGTAGTTGCAAAAAAACTACTTATTAATACTTGACCAATTTCCAATTTAGTTCTATTTTCCCCACTAAACTTTCCAAAAGTAGAATCATAATCCTCATTGATTTCTGTTGCTACACTTTCATCCTCCGTATATCCAACTTCGGTAAACTGCAAGTTTTCCGTTCCTTCAATTAATTCTATTTTACTTATTATCCAATATTGCATCTTTTAATTATTTATGAATGTCATAATTATTCCTCCTCTACTAAAACAACCTTTGAAACATCATATCCAAAAGTATTTGCAATAATTTTTCTCTGATCCTCTTTGTAACTCTGAATTCCCCAATTAGGTACATCAGAAATTGGATAAGTAAAATTAACCAACCTTTTCCATACTAATACGGGTTCTTCCTCTGTTCCTTCGTTTACTTCATGCTCTCCCTTGAAGAAATACTTTCCTGCATTATACGTATCCGCAGAAACATATACATTGTATTCGCATTTCAATAAACCGTCTGCAATTACTCCCTTGTCTGAAACTGCAATTTTAATGATAGGATTTGAGATTGTCGTTCCAAAATCTGCTTTGAAATCCCCTGTGATTTGATAATGTATTTTATTCTTAATCATTTTATTTAGTTTTTATTTTTATGCTTCTTCTTTTACTGCAATAACATCCCACTTTGAATCAGTGATGTTGTAAACTGCTCCAACATATAATGTCTTATTAGCTGTTGTTGCTGTTGGTAAAGTTACACCAATCGCTCTCCAAATAATATTCCATGTAAAGTTTCTTGTTGTTCCGTCATCCTTGAATCTTAACATCAACTTTTGACCTTGAACGGGAGTTCCCGTTGGTGCTTCAATATTAACATTTTGTGTCATTCCCGTAAGAACACCCATTGTTTCACTGTCTGCATCTATTGTGAATGATGTTGTTGATGCTGTTTCTTGAACACTTGGGTTAATAACCGCATTTTTTATACGGTTGTTGTCCATGTTTAAATCATTACTTATAGTTGTTTGGCTGTCAGTAATTTTAACTCTTTCAATGCTTCCGCTTGTATTAAAAGAAATACCACTTACTACACTTATTGCCTCAATAACTAAATAATCGTTTGTTGGTCTATAACCAAAGAATCCCATGTATCCCGTTACTGTATCAGTTAATCCAATACCGTTAAAAGATTGGTCGTTGGAATTAAGGTTAAGAGTTCCTTTACTTATAACCCAATTCGCATTGATTTCTTGATTACCGTTTAATGTAAAATTATCATTTACTATTAATTCATTTTCACTTGTAAAGCTCGAAGATGTAAAAATATATGATTGAACATTTGCTGAGTGCTCAATAGCAAAACCTCCTGTATTGGAACCAATAGTTAAGTATTGTGTTGTTGGTCGCCAAAAGAAACCACCATAATACCCGTTAATTGTATCAGTTAATCCAAAACCAACAAAAGACTGATTATTACTGTTAAGTTTTATAGTACCTTCGTTTGCTCTCCAATTTGCGTTAATGTCAACATTTCCATTATTAAAAAATTCAACCTTTTTATTTGGTATTGAATCTCCGTCATAGATTGCCAAAGCTGTATCTGTACCTAATGTATTAGCTCCTTGTATTTCAAAAGTACCATCTTTAAACCTTACGGTATCAGTCAAAGTAGCAATTCTTCCACTTCCAATTGTCCCGTCCAACGAATAAATTGACGCACCGCCTCCTCCTAATGCAACCCAATTTAATGATGAATCAACATACTCAAACTGATTTGTAGTAGTGTTGTATATCAATAAGGATTCCTCCCCTACGCCTAATGTAATATTATTCCTTTGTGTTGTTGTTAGTCTTGGAATAAGAATACCCTTGTCATCACTAATAATTTCCAATTTTGCAGACGTGTTTGGATTGTGTGTTCCGATTCCAACATTTTCATGTTGATTCCCAACAACCAAAACAGGTTGAGAATTGCTACTTATGAATTGGCTTAAACTATATCTTGAGGCATCTGTGGAAATAACCGTCATAAAATCTCCAAATGTTACCTCCCCTCCTTGCATTGCAAGGTAATAACTGTCTAAATTAACAGTCCTATTTCCCGATAAAGTACCGTCATTGGCATAAATGGTTAAAACTCCTGCTTCAATCCCTGCTTTTATAACACTTCCTTTAATCTTCGCTGTTTGGTATCCTGCACCATCCCAATAGTCAATGTCGTAGTAATCGTCATCGCCAAATGTTAATCTTTCTAATGGATACTGATTTATTTTTATTCCCATAACTTTTTATTTTATGCTAAAATTTTCTCATCATCATCGGTAGTCAATTTATCCTCATCGTCAGTAGTAATTTTATTTACTTCTACAATGTCATCGCATACCTGTTTTATCTTTGCTGTAATTTTAACTCCATTAGTGGTGTCTAATTTATTAGGGTCAAACTTACATTTTAATTTTATTGTAGTTGCTGAAATATACGAAATTTGACATAACAATCCACTAATAGGTGTTAACGGATTATTAGAATTGTTATCATAAGCAACTATTGTACTGCTTATCCATCTTGGTGCTCCCTCTTTTGGTTCAACAGTTATCATTCCCCATATTTTCTGCACATCCCAATTTCCTGTTGTTAATACATGAGTACTCTCTATGAACAATTGCTCTCCCTCTGGAATAATATTTACCACACTGTTATCCGATTGCCTTTGGAGCTCGATTGTAGTAGTAACATCTGCATTGTTGTTGTATGGATTATCAATTAAAGTATTTTCATGGATAAATGCCAATCCTCCATCATCCAACTCCACAACCATTCTAATTGTCCAATTGCCTGTGTTATCATACTGCTCCCAATTCTGGTTTTCATTAGGTGCAAAATCTGTACTCACTCCCTCCAATGGTAACCAATATTTCTAATTTAATAGAAATGGATAGTACACTGCAACCTCATATGTTGTCAATGTATCATTTCCTGTCAATGTTACTCTGGCATCCTTCTTATTGCTCGTTGTTGGTAGTTCTGTGTTGATTGTGGATGTTTCATTCAATAGATACTTTCCTGTACTTGATTGATATGTAACTCCTCCAAAACTAAAGTTTGTTTGCTGTAAAGTGAATTTATCCTCTGATACCGTATTAAATGCCTCAACTCTTAAATTAATGCTGTTGTATGTTTGTTTGTTTAACTCCAGATTAAATGTACCATAATAGGCAATATCATCCTCTGTATCTCCAACAAATCCAACATGATCTCCTGCAATTGATGTAGTGTTTTGACTATGATCCAAGAAACCATAATCACTATTCATTGTCAATGCTCCTCCAACTGGTAACTCCTTTGTTAATTGATTGCTGTACACTAAATGGTTAGTATTCCCAATCTTAACCCATAAATAGAACAACCTATCATCTGCATCCCTTGATTCAAAGAAAGTTTGCAGGCTTGAATTACAGCTCCAATCAAGATTGATAATTGCATTTCCTCCACTTGGAATTATACTATTTACAGTTATTTCCCAATTTGCTCCTGAATAACTACCCACACCACTGTTGGATGTATAAGTATTTGTTGCAACTATTGTAGTTGTTGGTAATAAGTATGTTAAATTTTCTTGATTGTAAACCTGATTCTTATAGTATGCATCATCATTACTCACATATGCTCCTCCCATTGCCAAATCTGCAATGTTTGTTCCTGCCAAATCAACCTCAAAAGATACCGTATTTGGGCTTACATTGTACTCTAATTCTGTAAAAGTATTAACAACACTTCCTCCAGTTGCAATGCTTACATTATTTGCCTCATTGAACCATCCTGTATTGGCTTGATTGTCATATGTGAATTCTACTCTATCAAATACCTCTCCAACCTTACTACTCCAAAGGCCTCTGACAAATATTTTTAAGCAATTTCCTAATGCAAACCACTCTTGATCATAGATTCCAGAATTTGCGAATACAAAAGTTATCGTGTATTGATTGAATCCATCTGCATTTGTTCCAAGATATTCAATATCTGTTGATTGAAGGAATTGCCCTGACTCATTCCCAACTATGGCACCACTTTGTGTGCCTCCAATACCTAATGCAGAAAGATTGGAGAAAAAAGATCGTGTTAATTCTCCATCAATTAATGATGATGGACTGCCTGCCTGATTGTTTAAACTATGATTAAATTCCAACAATAGATCCTCTCTCCTTCTTACTGCTCCACCTACGCTGACAACTGGAGTAACAACCATTAAATCTCCTGCACCAATATCATAAAACAAGTTATTTACCCATGAATCAACATTTAACTCTGTATCTGTTACGCTTGTTACTGTGGCCGTATGACTATGGCTTAAATTTCCACTTGCTGTGTATCTTGCAATGTACACCAAATCTCCTGATCTTATCCCCTCATCCAACCAACTGACAGCAGGACTTGTAAGGATATACAAAAGAGGATCAAATGTAAATGGATTATTTAATGTAGATACCCTGATCTGTTCTACAACTGTTAATTCCAACGTTGTTACATCCCCTGCATTGGATACATATGTATTGCCCGTATAACCAAATGCATTTGAATACTCACTATTTTCTATAATTACAGGCATCTTATTTCAAATATTTATTTATTAAGTTATCAACAGCATTTGTGTTTCCCTTCCTGAATTCTCTAATCATGGCATTAGTATCAATATGATGCTGTTTAACTTTCTCATATGACTCTGGATCAAGTTTTGAATATGCCTGATTAATCATCTTGTTAAAACCTTCCATCTGTTTATTCAAATTTTCCAGATTATCAAACTCCTTCTTAAAGTCCATAATTAGTCATTTATTGTAATAATTTCCACTTTCCCCTCTGCATACTCAAATGGCTCCTTATATGATATTATTGCCTTGCTTAATTCATCAATATATCTTATGGATAGGATCTCACAAAGTATTCCATCAATATACGCAAAATTGTTATCAAGTAAAGATACAAATTCCTCTGATTTCAATCTCATAGGCACATCACTGTATATCTTATAGCCATTTATATTAATCTCATTGATTTTATGATACTCATTGTATATATTTCCTGCCTTGATTTTATCCACATAATCTGCACTCTGTTTCCCATTTGTAGCATACAATACCTTTGTAACTGAATAATACTGCTGTGAAATCTGTGTTACTCCTAATCTATTTGTGATTAATGCTGTACTGTTTAATCCTGCTCCAAATAATCCTGTTACCGTATCCAGTAATTGAAAGAAAGTTTTTGCAAATGCCTCAACCCAACTCAACCTATCCTTTCTCACTCCTAATGCAAAAGGAATATTAATATCATTTAGGCCTCTAATACTTACTAAATCTTCATTAATAACGTTCAATGGCTCTGTGCTGAATTCTGCATCCGTAGGATCAAAGAAATCCAATGTATGTGTATCTGAATAGTCCACTTGATAATGCACATAACTCCTTTTCCATGCCTCATCTGTATTCAAAACATACTGTGATTGTCTGCTATCCTGTAAATTTAATGCAGGCACCGTTGTGTTGGATGTGATGTTCTGCCAATAATCCCTCCTTTCTATCTGCACAACTCCATTATACACCTTTGTTCTTGCATTAAACCATATCTCAACTGCTGTAATCAACTCTCCTAATGTTGATACCGTATCCTGTGCTGATGGATACCCTTTTGTAAAGCTAAAATTCAACTCATTTTGTATAAAATTGAATATGCTTTTTTTATTCTTTATCAATGGCACAGGCATAATGGTTAATTTATCCCATTCATTTAATAATGTTGAATCCAACGTATATCCAAGATATTCACATCCTTTTTCAATTAAGTTTTTTATTGTAGCTCCCTTATAAGTTCTGACTTTTGGAAAGATTAACTCCAACATTTGCCTCCCTAACTTGATCAATGCTATATATACTGCCAATGTATATGCCAATTGCCCTGCCAATGCTAAACTTAATGATATTATCTCTCCCAATGGAGGGAATGGAGTACCTGTTAATGCCTCAATCAAATCCCTTAATGCCGTATTAAGATCCTTTGTTGCTTGGATGGCCTCTTTTGTCATCACATATATTGCAATAGATAGACTCACTCCCAACTCTAACTGATTATCTGGAATAATCACATAAGGAATATCAATGAAATCAAAATTTACTCCTTTTTTATTCATCAATTCAAAGGATAGGCCCTGCGAATTCTCTATAAAGTTGTCAAATCCTTTCCTTTTTTTGATCTTAACCTCAATTTCAAAATCCTTGTATGTTGTTCCCTCTGTTAAATCAACATAATACTCCAATTTTATTCCTGATTCTGTTTCGATCATGTATGGAATTCCCTCAAATACTCCTTGTGTTGCAATATGATTGAGGATGATTTCTCTTGCCTCTCTTGGAAGAACAACAGTATCTGAATCAATCTGGAGCATATTTGGATTGCCTGTGTAATCAGTAATCAATCCAATCTCCAAAACATTTCTTGGACTTATAGGTATGTTATTTAAAAAATGCTTCATGATACTCTGTATCTGTTAAATATCTTTGTATTTCCTTGTTTAGTTCTTCTTGTTATTGCCATAGCTCCATCAATAATCTGCTCCAATTCAATGTTGTGCTCTGGCTTATTTGATATTGTTCGCTCTAAACTATCCAATTTTTTTGCAAGTACATCAACTCCACTCACACTGTTTGATACTGTTACACCATCTGTTACATCCCTTAAAAGGCCGTTTTGATAGTTATATGCTAACTGTGCCAGATCATCATTGGACATATTACCAATCATGTCATTATTCTTCTTTGGAACAACTCTCTCATTAGGATGCAATACGGATAGAAATCCTCCTCTGCCATCAATCCCCTGTCCATGTGTACCTGTATCCTCTATTCCATCAAAGAATGAAAATGACTTAATAAATTCAGTTAGTAACACTGTATCTGTGATTGTTTTCTGCAATGGCTTTTTTACATCTGGATCTGATGAATTTTTCATATAAGTTTGCAGGACTGTATTGGCAAATTGAACTCTTTGTTTTCTCTTTTCCAACTGCTCTCTTTTTCTTGTCTGCTCTGCAATTAACTTGGTTTCCTCTGCAAGGCTCTCCTTTGCAAGGATGTTTCCTTGATTTGCAAGATCCTGTAAATTATCAAATCTTTTTTGGCTTGCCTCAATCTCCTCATCAATCTTTGCAATTCTTCTATCCGCATAGAAATCATGTGCATCTGTTAAGGCCTGTGCAACTGCAATCCTGTCCTCTGCTCTTTGCTGTTCAAGGTCTGCCAATTTTTCTGCCTTGTCCTCCTCATTTTGTATCTCCTCCTCATCAAGTTCCTTCTTTTTATCTGTCGTTTCGTTTTCTATTCGGATAATGTCATTCTGCAACTTGTTATTGATCTCCTCAATTTTCTGTGCCTTTTGATCCTCCTCCATTATAGAATTACGGATCTCCAACCTCTCAAAACTTGCTTGAATCATTAACTGTTTTTTTCTTTCATCTCTAATCTTATTCAATCTTTGTTTTGACTCATCAATTGATTCTGCTCCCTTTACCTTCTCATCTTGTAATGACTTATCCCTTAACTTTTTTTCCTCATCAAAGGCCTTCTCCATCAACTCTATTGTGAAATCAAAATTTTCTTGTCCTTCATTCTGGATACTTTCTGCTATGGCTTTATTGTTTTCAATTCTCTTTTTTGCTGTTTCATCCTCAATATCTGCTAAATCCTGAACAACAGTTTTTCTGTTTTTTAATATATCCAGAATTCGAGTCAAGGTTGTTTCATTAAGATCAAACTTTTTTAATGTTCTTCTGATTTCCTCCTCATCTGTCATCTTCAACAGCTTGTCAAAATCAATCCTTTGCTTTGTATAATCTTGAACCAACTTAACCTGATTAGCGTATGCACTATCCGCCAATCTTCTTGTTTCCTCTGTCATTGCATCTCTCTGTGCTAATGTTGTTTTTTCGTTATTGATAATCCTTTCATTGATGGTTTTCTGTATATCAAAGGCATCTATTGCATAATCTAACTGTTTCTCAAAGTCATCCTTTGCAGTATTTCGGGCCTCCATTGCATTTTTGGCCTGTGCCGAATTTAACTCATTATCAATGGCAATTAACTCTCTTTTTGCATCTGATAATTGGGCAAGCTCATCACTATTGATTATCATCCTTGCCTCCTCATCCTTTAAAAAGTCTAAATTTTTTATCTGTTCATCATTATATTGCATTCCTGCATCAATTAATCTTTGCTTGATTTTCAACGCTTGTAAGTCAACATTTGCCAGTGCCAAATCTTTTTCCAATCCAATTCTTTCCTCTACTGTATCATTATATTCTTTTTGTGCTTTTCTTTGTTTGTCAAAAGATAATGTCATACCTCCTGCCTGTTCACTTAACAACTCCTCCTCTCCTCTCAACTTCTCAATTTTATCACTTAAACTGGCAATTAAATCCTCATATTCAAATCCCTTCTTGATAGTTTTATCAATATTCTCAACAATATCTCCTAATTTATACTCCTTTTTTGATAATATATTTAACCTGTTTTCAAGCTCACCAATTTCCTTTTTTGTTTTTTCGGTATCAATATCAAACAATCCTTCAAATGGCTTTACATTAGTATATGGAATAGTTAAATCCATTAATGCCATTTTAAACTTATCAAGGGACAACATTGCAAGTTGAACTCTTATTTTTATTTTCTCAAAGGTATCCATGATTTTATTTCCTATCATGGTAATAAATGCTGTGTCTTTTGCATTGTTCCTTGCATTGCCAATACTCCTGCTCTTGTATCTCCTAATGCACTTACAACAGATCCTAACATTGCAATCAATATTCCTATTCCAGAGGCCTTAATTGCTTTACCAATTAAACGAATCTTTTTTGCACTTGTATCTGCTGATTTGGCCTGTATCATGAATGCCTTTGCTTGATCCTTTATACCATCAATGGAATCCTTAATTCCTTTGATCATCCCTCCAATCTCTCCTGTGGCCTCTTGGATTGATTCTGTATAATTACCAACGTTTAACTTTTGCTTTTTTAAGGCATCTGAATTCTCTCTGATAACCTCATTGTTATCATCCAACTCCTCATTAATTTCCTTTAATCTCTTCCTTCCTTCCTCTGTTTCCAGATTCAATTTTTCTCTTTCCCTTCTTAACTGCCTACTTTTTGCACTTAATTTCTCCAACGTTCCTGCATTATCATCTTGCAATATCAACTCATCTTGCAACTCTTTTTTTAATGCTTGGCTTATCTTTTGGCTCCTTAATTTTTCTTTAATCTCCTCCCTTGTTAAGGCAACATTTTTCTGTTTTTGCTTTTCGCTTTGCTTATCCTGTTTGTTCTGTTTGTCCTTTAACTTGATTTCCTCTTGTGCAAGTTTATTCTCCTGAATCTGTGTTTTGATTCTCTCCTGCTCCAACTTCTCCAACTTGGTTTCTGCATCAATCTGTGTTTTGATTGCATCTGCCTTTGCCTTATCAAGTTTGATGGATGCCTCCATAGTTTCATTCATGGCATTAACGGATGTATTCACGCTATTAATACCATCAATAGTTACTTTTAAAGGTTTTTGTAACTCTGTCTTAATTACTGTTGCAGTCTGGGCCAATGAATCATTTAACTCATTGATATTAACAATTGTTTTCTCTGCTTAATCCCGTATATCTTTATACAAATCCTCTTCTGCTATTTCAGACCTTTTTATTTGCTTTGCCATATTCCTCTAATATTACAAAATACTCTTTTACTGTGGTTGTTTTTTGATCTAATTTGTAGCCTAAAAACATTCCTAACCATGTTAATATTACCTCAATTTTTTTTCCTCCTGCAAAGTGAATCTCCAAATCCTGTATCTTTTGACTCTCAATTTCAATCTCTGTCAATTTAAATCTTTCTTTGGTTATTACATATTCGCTTTGCAATAATGCTCTTTTTTTTTGTGCTTCAAGATACTTTTTGTATCTCACATCCAATCCGAATTCCTTTAAATATTCATTATACAACTTTTTCCAATTATATACATCTTGATCTTATTTCCTTTTTTCTCTTTTCTGGTGTATTCTAATTTTCCATCATTGCATCTAATCCAATTATATAAAGGCATTTCATCAATCGAGCTCCAATACTCTCCTTGCGTAAAGGATAAAATTTTCTTTAACCATTGTAGCATATATGTCAAGATTTTCCTCTGTCAATCCTAATATGTCAACACTCCACCAATTCTGATCCTCCATCTTTGCACTGTCTGCATCAATGAGTATGCTATCTGATAAAACCTTGATAAACATGGAACGAAAAAAGGCACCAGTATCATTCAAGTTGTAAGGATCTCCCATTCTTTTCCTTCCTCCTGATAATACCTCTGTTAAATAGCTGTAAGTACCAATAATATCATCATTGGCATCAACTCCCTCCTCCATTAATTGCTCATTTCTAATCAGATTCAAAATCTCCTCTTTGACCTCATTACTATGTGCATCAATCCATGCAATGGAATCATCCAATAAAACTGCCTTTTTTAAGTGTATATCAATATCAGTATTTCCAATCATTCGGTGTGATTATAAAAAAAGGAGGCCTTTTGACCTCCCCTTATTACTGTTGTTTAGTTTTCTTGGAAGGCCTTCTCTTGGCCTTTTTTGGATTTGCCTCACTCCATGCCCTTTCCACTATCTTGCTATCAATGGATTTAAAACTGCTCACAGCTTTTTCCTTTGATATGCTTTTCAGTGTATTAGCATTAAACGAGTATTTTCCAATCACTATATCCATCATGCTGTTGCAGTTGCATTACCTTCATATCCATTCTTTGCAACGGATACCTTTAATACATCTCCTCCTGATACAGTTCCTCCCACTGAATAATCCAATGAGTATGTACCATCTGGATTCTCTGTTACAGAATCAGGTGCAAAAGTAACTGATTGAGTAACATTCTCAATGCTCCAATCTGCTGTTGCTGTTGCTCCTTTGTAAAGGATCTTATTAACTGCTGTTCCATAGTCTAACTTTGCAGTGAAAGTAGCAACCGTAGTTGATACAGCTAATGATAATAAGTTTACATCCTTCAATCCTTCCAATTTAGTGAAATCTTGTCCTGCCTCCTCAACATTAATCATGTACATAGTTGACTCATCAAATAATCTGTCAAAGTCAAATCCTAACATAATTTTTTGAGTAGTTGAATCAGTAGCAAAGGCAAATTTTGGATCAAAACTTGGATTATCAACAGGAATTGGATACAAGTATCCTCCTTCCTCACTTCCAATTAAGTTACCATTTACATCAACAATGTACATTCCAAAGTCAACACATCTATTTGCCTGTAATTTTCCTAAGAATGTTGGAGTTGAATCCTCTGCCCATAACTCTCCAGAAAAGGATCTCTTTCCTTGTCTTAAGAATACCATTCTACCACTGTTTGCCTCCTCAAACTGTGAGTCTGCCTTTGGCAATTCTACATTTTCAAACGCGGGTAATGGAAACCAACGTTTAGAAGAATCTGCCTCATTTACTAAATCACTCCATGTTGGAAGAGTAGTAGATAAGTCGATTCCATTTCTTGTACCATCATTCGCAATCAATGGCACCATAATAAAACTTGACGTAATACCAAAGATTGGCACACAATTTGGCCTCCCTGTATTTGATAATCCTGCGTCGCAATTACATCCTATCATTTTTTTTAATTTTTAACATTTACAAATTTCTTTATATCTGGATAGTGTAAGCTCCAATGCAACTCCAGATAAGTTTGCATCCAAGACATTTTGAATAACACCACTCTCCTGCTCTACACCAAAACGGGAAAATGTTCTATAACGGTAATTTTCTATTGTTTGATACATCCTATCATTGTTTACAACCTCAAGGAATTCTAACATCAACTTTTGCATAGGTATAACAACCTGCTCTCTGTGATCCTTTGTGTAATACTGGCTTGGATCTGTTTCATCTAAAAAGAATAATCTTACATCAATATCCTTCTCAATGCTGATCCTTTTCCATACCCTGTTTCACTTATTATCTCTAATAGCCATACTAAAGGTAATTTATTCTCCAAATTACTATCTGCCAAAGTCCACTCCGTATTGGTTGCCAATTTTGTTCCTGTAATGAAAAAAGTATTTTTCAAATAAAAAACTCCCTCCAATACTCCTCCATCCAATGCATCTGCTTTGATATACTCATCGTATCCGATTTCACTGATCCTGAATCTCCTATCCATTGAATCAGTAACAATCTTTCCAACTCTGGCCCACTTAGTGTTACATACAAAGGTTTTCTCACTCACAGCATCATATGTGCCTGTTAAGCTGTTATCAATCTCTGATACTAAATCCTTTATGTACTCACTTGCTTCAATCATAGCCAATACGCTGTACTAATTCCTATACCATTATACTGTAAATAATCAGAGTTGAAATCACAAATATACTTTTGTATCGTTTTGTAAGTCCTTACACTGTCATTATAACGAGTATAAATCATTGAATTTAATGTGGATACATTCTCTGAATTTTCTCCCAATGGACGAACATTTCCAGATACAGCAACCGTATTTGTCAAATCCTTTAAATACTGATAATAAACAAATCCTTTGATCATATCAATCATACCCTCTGAAATATAGACATAGCAATTCACATTATCATACTCAAATGGATTGTAAATCTTAAGATAAATTGCTAACTGTGGAACTCCTGCAACCAAATCCGCAACAAATAAATTAAACAAGTCAACTCCTAATAATTTAACAAGGTATTGCCGTTCATATTTATCAATGTATGCCTGGATCTTTGTTTGCTCGTACATCCCATGATGCAATTCAAACTTACCCTTTCCAAAATCATCATATGTAATATTCAGTATGCTCATATTTCTTCAAGTAAAGGCCTCTACTTCTTTGCAGAGGCCTTTGTTTTTCTTACCGTTTTTTTAGCTGGTGCCTTCTTCTTTGCCTTGCCTTTGCAATCTTCGCACTCTTTGCAATCTTTACCACAATCAGATAAAACTGCAATTGAATTAGTTAATAAAAAGTATGCCTGTGGCTCTGTTACCTCAATAACAGCTCCTTTCTTACTATTACCGTAATCTCTTATCAATTTTATCTTTTTCATGGCTTAAATCGCTTTAAATTAAGGTGCTGTAATTGCAGTTAATGCCGTAGCAATATCAGTACACTTCATGAATGCATCTTGATTGATTTGTGCAACGTGGAATTGTAATCTCTCAACAACTTTCATAGTAACAATCTCATGCTCAAAATTGTCATTGTTTTCGTAGCTCATCTCCAATGTTGCTCCTTGTCTATCAAGGATCTCTCCTTTTGTAGAATCAAATACATATAAAGTGTTAGCAGTTACCAATGGGCTTGTAACAATTCTCATCCCATTTAAGATACCATCTCCTGCCATAACAAAATTAGGTAACAAGTAATCTCCCTCACTGTTCTTCTGGTGCATGAACTTAACAAAATCATTGTAGTTCATTACAATTGTGTCAGCATCCCATGCATTCTCTTGTCCAAAAGTATATATTTGGGCCTTCATTGATGCTGTTAATTCTGCTAATGTTGCAGATTGAAAAGCACCTGAGAATGGAGCAAGAACGTTTGCAGGATCAAATTCAGATGCAATCGCATCAATAGATAAGATATTACCTGATCCAAGTAAAATTTCTGCCTCCTCTTTAAGTTTTACAGATTCATTAACCAACTGCTCAACCTCTGATGCAACGAATGAATAATCATCAATCATATCGATACGAATGTCAACGAAATCTCTGATCTTTTGGATCTGAACTGTTCTATTAACCCAAGTTGTCTTTGTGTTACTTGTTGATGTTGCACAAGCTACTACCACTGATGCATCTCTTGTTACCACATCCTGCTCTCTATACTTTACGTATTCAGTAGATACAGCAACTCGTCTGAAAAGATCAATGATTCTTGTTGCTCTAACTGGCTTTTTGATAGTACCATCTAAGAAAGTTGCATAATCATCACGAGTACCAATAACTGATGGATTCTGTTGTGCTTTTAAAGCAATCTCAACTTTTCCCTTTCCAGATTTTACAACCTCATTGATTCTTTCTGCTTTTTCTTTAATTAAGTCAACTAATGACTTTGCCTTTGCAGGTACGCTTTTTGATGCCTCCTTTAATCCAGATACCGCAGATTCCAACTCAACAAATTTGGACTTCAACTCTGATGTGTTGTCCTTTTCTGCTAATGCTTTGATTCCTGCCAATTCTGATTTTAATTGGGCCATTTCATCTGAAGAAACTAATCCTTTTGTTGCCTCCTCAATTTTACCTTCAAATTTTGCCACCATTTCCTCTGGTGTAATGTTTGGATTTTCCATTTTTTAATAATTTAATTAACTGTTTTCAATCTCTGTTATCTTCTTCTCACACCAACTTTTCATTGCTTTTCCTCACCATAACAAGTACGAAATTGTACCACACGCCTCTGTATCTTCTGCATTGTAGTATTCCTCTGCTCTTGAAAGATAGCTAAATGTACGCTTAATAACATCCAATGACAATCCTCTTTTATTTGCAATGTCCTGTGCTCTCTGTTTTCCAACATCTGTTGCACATCTGTTATTAACTGCCTCATTCAACTCAATCCCTTTCTTTGCATTATTCACTGCCTGTTGTGGATAGTCTGCATATGTTTGTTTGGTGCTCAATAGATAATCTACTTTTGCCCAATCAAAATCCTGTTTAATATTGATTTGCTGAACTTCCTCCATCTTAGGCTCAATGGATTTCATTATTGCAAGATCAACTAAACGAGAATTCAAGTATTTTAATTTCATTTCAAGATTGTACATTCTCTCATCTGTACCTCTCCCATTTATTAATGCCTTTGTTACTACGTCAATTTCCTTTGTAAGTTTCTCCAATGCTGTTACCTTATCCTCACTTTTTCCAACGCTTAAAACCTCTGTATATTCGTTTGCTCCAAATGTAACTGCTGATCCTTCAAAGAGTTTAACTTCATCAATCTGATAGTATCCTTTTTCTCCATTCTCAATCCACTTTACATTATCACTCATGTACTGGAATCCAATGGAATGCTCTTTGATTATTCCCTCCTCATAATCTCTCAATGCATCCTCTCCCTTTGTTGATGTGCTCAACTTAGCAACTGCAAATAATCCTTTTTGATCCTCCTCTAACTTTAAGAACTTACCAATAGGATGTTGCCAATCATGGTACCTCAAAAATGCAATGTTTCTATTTGAGTTGCTTTGTGGGCCTCTTTCCTTTATGCTTTTTTCAAATGCTCCAGATACAATCATATCATTATCTGAATCAATTACATCGAATTTGGATAGGTATATTGCAACCTCTCTTTTTCCCAATGAAATATCCTTAATTGAGTTATTGAATGACTTAATTGAGTATTGATTAAAATTCTTTTTCATTATATTAACCATTTTATAAATCTCTGCATTATAAGGATTTTATTTTTAAAATTAACTATTTTTGACGTTATTGATGTAAATTTTATATTTTTTTTGTATGCAAAACAATTTTTGGACTAACTTATTCGGATGGACAAGTGGTAAAAATGATAACCTTATCAAGATGCTGACTCGTCAACACAACCAATTTTGGGGAAATACAAAACCAACTTGGATTGATACAAATAAACCATATGAACTATACATCCAAATTCCTGAATTAAGAACAGTAATTAATAAACGGGCCATTATGATGTCAAGTGGTATTCCTGTTCTTTGTGATCTTGATGGCAATCCTGTGGAATCTCATTGGATGTTGGATCTCATCAATAAACCTAATCCAACCCAATCATGGTCTGATGTAGTATTCTCACTTGCTGTTAATGATGGATTATTTAATAATTCTTTTGCCTATTGTCCAAAACGTTCATTCGATATACGGAATCTGTTTATTCCTTTAACATCAAATCAGATTAAGGTTGTTGGAACTGGAAAGTATTTGGATCAAATTGATACGGATGGATTAATAAAGGAATTCCAATTCTGGTATGATACAGAAAAAATGGAAATCATACAGGTTGATGATATGGTGTATCTCAATACTCCTGATGGAATCAATCTTCTTAATCCTGTGAATCGAATTGATACTCTTAAATATCCCTTGAGTAACATCATGGCCCAATACAACAAAAGGAATGTGATACTCGAAAACATGGGAGCAATTGGAATCCTATCATCCAAAAAAAGTGATATGGGAGGAGCTTTGCCAATGACTCCAGAGGAAAGGGATGAAATACAAAAGGATTGGTTAAAACGTAGCAAAGATAAACTTGTAATGACAGAGGCTGATGTTGATTGGACTCCAATGTCTTATCCAACAAAGGATCTAATGTTATTTGAGGAGCTAACAGAGGATAAAATGGCAATCATTGATGCTTATGGATTATCTTATTATTTGTTCTCTCAATCCAACGGTGCTACATTTACCAATGTTAAGGAGCGAATGAGAATGAGTTATCAGGATACCATTATACCTGAAACCAATCAAATGTATGAAACCATCTCCCAACAATTAGGACTGTATGATGATGGTGTATATCTTAAGGCTGACTTTTCACATATACCTGCACTGCAAAGTGATAAGGCCTCTGAATCTGCAACCGTTGTTAGCTTGGTGCAAAATGGAGTAATTGATGCAAATGAGGCAAGAAATGTTCTTGGTTATACTGAAAAGGAGGAGCAAGAAAGAGCAATACAGGCCTTGAATGGTGCACAGGTAACATCAATGGTAACTGTTGCAGAGAAAGTTGCAGAGGGAATATTATCACAAGAATCTGCAATTGAAATCTTGATAGTTTCTTTTGGAATATCAAGAGCACAGGCAGAAAGTATCATCAATAGTATTAATCCAATAACAAGAGAATAATAACATCCTTATAAAACACAAAGGCCCTTTATTGGGCCTCTGGCAGTCAACTTTGTTTATAAGGTTATTAGTGGTCATACGCTTTAAATAACTTATGACATTTAATACACATATAACCACTCTCGATAATTTCATTTCTAGCGTCTATAATTTCGCATTGCGTACAACCACTAACATCATCTAAAACACTATTATTTTCAAAGTTTGTTTCCAATAATGTTTTAATTTTCAGCGTTAAATCAACTTTAGTTATCATCCCTTGTGAATCTCTTTGTTCGTTAACAAGGGCAATTATCTCATTTATTAATTCTTGTGTCATAACTTTTAATATTTAAAAATAACTGTGTTTAGTTGTATCATTAGCATTAATACTAACCAATCCTTTCAAATTCAATTATTTCAATTTTCATTTCGTATGTATCTAATTCCATGTGAGGAAATCCTTTTGTTATTACTTCAACCACACAATAACCCTCTTTAAAACAAATACGAGGATGTTTATGTGAGCCTCCCCAACCGCTGTCTGTTCCTTCTAAAATTTTAACATTTGGGTAAACTGTTATTGGTTTTTGTTTATTCTTTCTAACTAAACAAGGTTTTCCATTAACATAAAGGTTTCCAAAAATATCTGTAAGTTTTAATACTATTCTAAACTTACCACTCAATAAATCTCTTAATTTGTTTATTTCTTCAAACTTATTACCTCCATTTTTTAATATATCAGTATAAGTTCCATTCCAAATATATGGTGTTTCATCACTCTGTAATCTGCTCATTATATTTATTTTTTCGTTAATAATCCGTACTAATGCTAACAAGTATTAAAAACAAGCTACCGCCAGTTTTTACACTTATCATTATAAGTAATAAATTATTCCTCTATTGTTCCAAATCCGCTACAAGTAGGGCATCCACCACCTTGACAATTTGGACAAGGATATTGTTTTTTACTACTTATAACATTAGGTAAAATATCATTA
>Ga0070754_10001157_pt1 | contig 21724 bp, 18 predicted proteins | sample VirMetDEL_Sep_01_FD_75181 | JGI IMG/M metagenome (GOLD analysis project Ga0070754, IMG submission 75181) | Aqueous microbial communities from the Delaware River and Bay under freshwater to marine salinity gradient to study organic matter... | ecosystem: Environmental > Aquatic > Marine >... | reverse complement strand
GTGCTCAACAGTTCGTTTTCGGACTCGCATCATCTCAGGTGCATTACTCAGCCGGTTTTGCATCTCCTCCAACACCGCTTCATGCTCCCAACGCCGAACCCGTCGTTGCTTGCTCGGTGTGCACTGCAATTTCAAAGCGCAGCCTTGACATTTCGAACTCCAGTACCGGTGCAGCTTCATGCCTTTTTCGACGCTGGAGAAACGCCAGATCAGCGCCTCTCCAGCAGGGCAGGTGTATTCGTTTTTCGCCGAGTTGTAGATAAAGGCGTCATTGTTGAAGCGCCCGTCGGCCTTGGCTGCCGAGGTCATCGGTTTGGGGACATAGGCGGTGATATTGGCGTCGCGGCAAGCCAGGATTTCCTCGCTCTTGAAATAACCTCGATCAGCTACAACCGACAGCGTTTCTGATGCCATTGCCTCCCGTGCCTGCTTCGCCATCGAGCTAAGTTGGTCGCGATCTGAACCGACGTTGGTGACCTCATGAGCAACGATCAAATGATGCTGAGTGTCGACTGCGGTCTGCACGTTGTAGCCAACGATTCCAGTACCGCGAGTCATCATGGAACGGGCATCCGGATCGGTCAGGGAGACCTGTTTGTCCGGCGACTCGTTGAGCTGGATTTCGATCGCCTGAAGCCCTTCATCTGGGCCTTTAGCTTGGCGATTCTCTCTTCCAGCCGAGATGCTTTGGGCTGAGACGATTTAGGTTCTGCCTGGTCAGCGGCATCGAGCGCCGTGAGGTAACGGCTGATGCTCGATTCAATTTCCTCCATTCGCCGCTTCAGTTTGGCGCTGGTGAAGTTGCGGTCGCGATTGTTGACTGCCTTGAATTTGCTGCCGTCGATTGCAACCAGATTTTCTCCGAACAGCCCCAGCTGCTGGCACAGCACAACGAACTGGCGGCAGACGCCTCGGATCGCCTTGCTGTTGTCTTTTCGGAAGTTGGCGATGGTCTTGAAATCTGGCATCAACCGCCCAGTCAGCCACATCAGTTCGACGTTGCGCTGAGTCTCTCGCTCAAGACGCCGACTCGATTGAATCCTGTTGAGGTAGCCGTAGATATAGATCTTCAGCAAGATCGCAGGGTGGTAAGCAGGCCGGCCGGTATCCGCAGGAGTTGCGCTTTCAAAGCCCAACGAAACCAGGTCAAGCTCATCGACGAAGACATCAACCACTCGCACCGGATTGGTATCGCTGACGTAGTCGTCAAGGCTTTCAGGGAGCAACGTACTTTGGCCTCGATGCTCACCTTGAATGAAGCGCTTCATGGTCGACCCTTACGATGAAATCCTCGAAATCATAGCAAGGGTTTGATCAGACGTTTTTACACACTCTGGGCCGGGAGCAGCCCTCCATCAGAGCCCCATGCTCTACTCGATCAGCATCGCTAAATTGGCAGCTGCTGCGGGAGAAGCTGAATCAATCCTGGCAGAGTAAACCTGATGCATTGCTGGCAGTCTTACAGACGCTACGCGCCAACTTATCCACTCTCGCCTGCCCTGGCATCGCCGCAATCATCCGCTGCGCGACACGGGGTAGTTACTTCTTCCTAATGCCTCTTTTCACTTCTACGGTACAGGCTGGTGCGTAGCGTCCAGAGGTAGAAAAATCCGTTCCCTTTAATATCTCTAAGGATGAAGGTCGCGCTTTTTTGCACACTACGCAAACTAGGCCGGCGTGCGTAGTAGCATGGCAATGCGCTGGAGGCCCCGTGGCTTCTGGGCCTCACAGCTTCTACCCTTGTTTTGAGCACCTCTGCGTAGAGGTTGGCTGCGTAGCTGACCATAAATTACTACGCATGAGGATCATGGCACTACGCAGCAGGTTTAACCGGTGCGTAATGGGTCGCGGGGTGTTGGTGTGAACCGTAAGACTGCGTTTAGGCGAGTTCTTGGCTGCGGCTAACCAGATTAGTCAGCGGCTTGAGGTCGCGTAGTCCTTGCGCCTCCACGTCCGCGAGCACCTGCCGGCATCGTTCTATCGAGGTCGTGCATTCAGCCAACGCCTTTGCTCCACGCTCCAGGCAATAAAACTCTGCTTTTTTCATGGCGCGATTGTCTTTGGCTGCACGGCGCAATTTCGCCAACAATCCCTCGTAGTAGATGGCGATATCTCGCACCTCTATTGGCAGAGCCTTGAAGGTGGAATTCGGATAACGGTCCCCATTACCCTTGGGCAGCTCCCGGGTGACGTAGCGCCCTGAGGGTATCCGCGCGTTCTTTCGCAGCCCTTCTACGGTGCGTTTCGACTGGGGAGTGTCCATCACCGGCACTTTTTTGCACCAGCTCGCGGACCATGAACCTGGGGAATGAACTCGTACGCTGATCAACAGATGTGTATACAGCTCTCGCTCAGTGATCGGACTGCGGATCACTGCGCTGATGCTAGCCAGATACGCCTTGGCGATTTCCATGCTTGCACCGTACATTTGATAGTTGAGCTGATCTAGTTCTGTTTCGGACAACAACTGAATGCTTGGCATGGCACCTCCTATTAGTGGAGGCATCAGGATGGCAACCGCCGGTGCTCATTTGGCTCGGTATTCGACCACATTCTTGTCAGATAAGAAATCTGTCCCAGTATTCCCCGCCACGCCCTCCCGTTGCCGCACTCCCTCCGTTTTGGCAACAGCGTCGTTACTCGACGAAAAGATCTGCTGTGTTGCTAGGCACCGTCCATATTGGCAGTACCAAAAACGGTCGTTTATGTAACAGCGCACCAGCGCCCGTTGTGGGCTTGGGTTTTCGTCTTCCCGTGTCAAGTTTCCCGTACCGATATCTATGCAGGAAATTCGTATGGGAAAGCGGATTGGTTATGCCCGAGTGTCAACCGACGACCAAAACCTCGACCTTCAACGTGATGCTATTTCCTTGGCTGGGTGCAGCGATGTCTATGAGGAAACTGTTAGCGGCAGGTCATCACATCGTCCGGAACTTACTCATTGCCTGAAGGCATTGCGCCCTGCCGATACCCTTGTGGTATGGCGGCTCGATAGATTGGGGCGGTCACTGGCGGACCTCGTGCGCATCATTGGCCAGCTGGACGCCGTTGGGGTTGGCTTCGAATCCATCACGGAGCGAATTGAGACCAGCAGTGCCGCTGGCAGGCTGATCTTCCACGTGTTTGCCGCTCTAGCCGAGTTCGAGCGCAACTTGATTCGTGAACGCACCAGGGCGGGTCTAGCTGCCGCCCGAGCCCGGGGGCGCAAAGGAGGCCGCCGACCGTCTTTGGATCCCCAGCAGATACGGGAAATTCGAGCCCTGCTACGCGACCCGGATATTCGGGTTATGGATGTCGCTGCCCGTTACGGGGTTTCACGCACAACCCTCTACCGGCATGTCGATGTCAACAGCCTTGAATCTTCGAAACTTACAAAGAAGTGGCGAGATAACGCCAAAAAAACAGAGCTCGGTGACATTAAATGGGTGTCGGCAACTGAACAGGAGACACGCCATGCCGACAGCTAAACCCAATGGCCCCCAGTCGCTACAACCGGGCCTCGTTGGCTTTGAAGCCCTTAGAGCGATCACCGGCTATGAGCGGCGCTCTGACATTGAACGCTCGTTACAGGCGCAGGGCATCAGGTTTTTCTATGGCCGGCACGGGCTATGGACGACGCTTGCGCTGATCAACTACGCCGGTGGAGCAGGTGCTGGCCACTCAGAGCTATACGACGCGGAGATCCTCTAATGAAGAGAGGCCGCCAGCGTAAGCCCAACCCGAACATACCAAAGCACATTGACCAGAGCTCCCTGCCACGTGGCATTTACTATGATGCGCGTGGTTCGGGTGTCTGGTACACGCTGTATCCAGATGAAGGAGGTAAACAGCGCCGCAAGAATTTAGCCGGCCCAAAGACCACGCTATCAGAACTGCATCGCCTGATGGAGGAACGATCGGGTGTAGACCGAGACAGTTTGGCCTATCTCGCCGAGCAGTATCATCAGAGCCAGAAATTCAGAAGCCTGGCCAAGAAAACACAGGAGAGCTACTGCTACTCACGCGATGTTCTGATCGCCATACCGACCAAGCTAGGCAAACCTCTAGGCGAGCTGGCTGTTCGTAAGTTCACTCCATCGCTAGTCCAGCGCGTGATTGACCGAATCGCCGAGGAAGGTAAACCATCTAAAGCGGCGCATGCGCTTCGATACCTCCGGCTTCTCATGCAATGGGGCCGCAACCGCGGGTACGTGGAAACAAACCCAGCCCAGGGCATTGAGGCGCCCAAGGAACGTAAACAGCGAAGGCTTCCTGAGCCAACCGTAATGGCAAATATAATTAAGTTTGCGCAGCAACAAGGCAGACTTGCGCGAGGGGAAAAGGGCGCCTGCGCTCCCTACCTTTGGTACGTCATGGAGATTACATATCTGTGCCGTCTACGTGGAATCGAGACGATAACCTTGACTGACGCGAATGAGACCCCCGTGGGCGTACTCACGAACCGACGCAAGAACAGCCGCGACAATATAGTGCGCTGGACGCCACGCCTACGAGCAGCGTGGAATGCTGCCAAGGAAGTAAGGGCCTCGATCTGGTCAAGAAAGAAGATGCCAGTCTCACTCCGACCTGATCAGCGCAGAATCATCGTGGCTGCTCATGGCGGAGCACTGAAAAAAACGAGTTTGGATACTGCATGGCAGCGACTGGTGAAACAGGCCATCGATAAGGGCATCATGACGGCCGAGCAACGCTTTGGCCTTCACGATTTTAAACGCAGGGGGATCACCGACACCTTGGGCAACAGGGCTGACAAGCAAGAAGCGAGCGGTCATCGCGATGCTTCGATGCTCGATGTCTACGATCTAAGCGTGCCGATTGTGGATCCGGCGGGGATAGACTGAGTCTTCGCGGGTTCGATAGCAGCTCATCGGCTTCACCTACCGTACCGTACCCGAACCGAGACGGCCGTTGCAGTCCAGTGGCGTTCGGTGCATTGGAGCAGGTATAGCCTTTTTAGTGCGTCCGGTTGCTTTGAGCCAGTCCGGGGAAAAGCAACCTTGATGCACCTTAACAACCAGGTAAGTGATGCTCCAAGTTTCACGGCAACACTGAACTAATGCACCATTTCGATACTGCGCCGCCTCAGGCATAGATCAAGCTGCATCAGTTTCTAAGTTTCCTACTTCTTCCTGCGCCATTCACCGGTTCAGTGGTTACCGTCAGCGTTGTTCGTCTGGCATCATCATCCTGATATCAGACCGAATCCGGGATAGCCGGGAACGCTTTCAAAGGACGGAACATGGCCGAAAGCAGTAACTTCGCCTTTCTCAACGAGCACGACCCGGTCTTCTTGCAGCTCGCCAACACGGCCGAGCGCGTGTTTGCCAGCGACCCAAACACCACGCTGATCAAGCTGCGTCAGCTTGGAGAGGCGTTGGCGCAGGATCTGGCAGTGCGGGCCGGCATCGAGTTCGATGCCACCACCTCCCAATCCGATCTGCTTTTCCGCCTGGGTCGGGAAATTCAGCTCGACGGCAACATCCGCAACCTGTTCCACACCCTGCGCATTGAGGGCAACAAGGCCACCCACGAATTTCGTACCCAGCACCGCGAGGCGCTAGACGGTCTCAAGGTCGCGCGCGCGTTAGCTATCTGGTATCACCAGTCTTTCGGCAACGCCGGCAGCGGCTTCAAGTCTGGCCCGTTCATTACCCCCTCTGACCCAAGTGCTCCGCTGCGAGAGCTGCAGGAGCAGATCGAGAAGCTGCGCGCCGAGCTTGGCGACAGTCGGCAGCAACTAGAAAGTAACCATCAGCTAGCTGAGCTGCTTGCACAAGAAAAGGAAGAGCAAGCCAGCCTCGCCGGACAGATGCACGACGAAGCGCGCGTCTATGAGCAGATTGCCCTGGAGCACGACGCAGCTCTGGAAAGGACCCGTGCCGACTTCGAAGCGCGCCTTCACACGCTGCACAAACAGCTGGAGGACCAGCCGCAGGCCGCACAGCAGGTTGCCCGCAAGACTCAGCAGGCCAGCAGTCAGTTCGACCTCAACGAAGACCTCACCCGCATCCTCATTGACCAGCAGTTGAACGATGCCGGATGGGAAGCCGACTCTCTCGATCTTACCTATGGCAAGGGGGCGCGCCCGGAAAAAGGTAAGAACAAAGCCATTGCCGAGTGGCCGACGAGCAAGCCGAAACAAAACGCTGACTACGTGCTGTTCGCTGGCCTCACCCCGGTCGCCATCGTTGAAGCCAAACGCAAGCGCATCAACATTGCCGACCGCATCCCTCAGGCCGAGCGCTATGCCCGCCAACTGATCATCACCAATGATCTGCAGCCAGCCGGACCAGCAACCGGCTGGGCTGACGGTCAGGACAGCCACTTCCATGTCCCGTTCGCCTTCGCCTGCAACGGCCGACCCTTCATCAAGCAGCTCGCCGAACAGTCCGGAATCTGGTTCCGTGACCTACGCAGCCCGGCCAACCTGCGGCGGCCGCTACAGGACTTCCACACGCCTGACGGTCTGCGCGACCTGCTCAAACGCAGCCGCGAGGAGGCCGAGGCGAAACTCCAGCAGGAAGGCTTCGCCTACCTCAAGCTCCGTGACTATCAGGAAAACGCTATTAAGGCCGTCGAGCAGGCGCTGGCTAATAACCGCCGCCAGTGCCTGCTGGCCATGGCCACGGGCACCGGCAAGACGCGCACCATCATCGGCCTGATGTACCGCCTGCTGAAAGCCGAGCGCTTTCGACGCATCCTCTTTCTTGTCGACCGCAGCGCTCTCGGTCAGCAGGCCATCGAGGCCTTCAACGAAGCAACACTTGAACAGAACCACACGCTGGCACAAATCTACGACATCAAAGAACTGGGCGACATGGCCGCCGAGGCTGAAACACGCGTCCAGGTTGCAACTGTGCAGGCCATGGTCCGGCGCATCTTCCAGTCGGACAACCCGCCGCCCATCGACGCCTTCGACTGCATCATCGTCGATGAAGCCCACCGTGGTTACACACTCGACCAGGAGATGACCGAAGGCGAGCTGGCGGTGCGTGACTTCAGCCAATACCTCTCGCAGTACCGTCGCGTGCTTGACTATTTCGACGCCTGCCGCATCGGCCTCACCGCCACGCCGGCCAAGCACACCAGCGAAGTCTTCGGCGCCCCGATATTCACCTACAGCTACCGCGAGGCTGTGGCCGACGACTGGCTGATCGACCATGAACCGCCGATCCGCTACCAGACCCTGCTCAGCCAGAACGGCATTCACTTCGCAAAAGGCGAGAGCGTCAGCGTCATCGATACAAGCACCGGCGAGGTCGACGTAGCCGAGCTGGAGGACGAACTCGACTTCGAGATCGAATCTTTCAACCGCCGCGTAATTACACCCGGCTTCGACAAGGTGATTTGCGAGCAGCTAGCCCAAGAACTCGACCCTTTAGGCGACGAAAAGGCGATGATCTTCTGCGTCAACCAAGCTCACGCCGAGCGCGTGAAGAATTTGCTCGACGAAGCCTTCAAGGAGTTCCACGGAGAGGATTACAACCAGGCCGCCGTGCAGATCATCACCGGGCAGAGTGACAAGGTTGTACAGCTGATCCGCCAGTACAAGAACGAGCGCTACCCGAGCATCGCCATCACTGTAGACCTGCTCACTACCGGCATCGACGTGCCGCGCATCTGCCATATCGTCTTCATGCGCCGGGTGCGCTCACGCATCCTCTATGAACAGATGAAGGGCCGCGCCACCCGCCGCTGCGACGAGATCGGCAAAACCGTATTCCAGATCTACGACCCGGTTGATCTCTACGCCAGCCTTGAGCCAGTGGACACCATGAAGCCCCTGGTGAAAGATCCGAGCATCAGCCTAGAGCAGCTGGTCAACGAGTTGACCAACCCGGCCAGCCTCGACGCGCCCGGCAGCCAACCAGACAGCAGCCATGCGCACGATGTGCTCGACCAGCTCAGCCAGCGGGTCATGCGCATCCTGCGCAAGGCCAGCCACAAGGCCGAGAGCAAGCCGACCCTGAAAGACAAGCTCGCCGAACTGGAAGAGACTTGGGGGGTGGCGCCGGACAAACTCCACCAGCACCTGCACGGGCTCGGCCCGCAGCAGGCCGCGCAGTTCGTTCGCCAGCACAGCCAGCTACTTGAGCAGCTCGCTACGGTCAATGCCCTGCTCGGATCGGAAAATTACCCGGTGATCTCCACCCATACGGACGAGTTGATGGTCCGCGAGCAGAACTACGGCGCCAACCAGAAGCCCGCCGACTACCTGGAAAGCTTCAACGACTTCATCAAGAACCAGCTCAACCAGTCAGTAGCGCTCGGCGTGGTGGTCAACCGCCCGCAGGACCTGACCCGCGAACAACTGCGCGAAGTGCGCCTGCTGCTCGACGGGCACGGCTACAGCGAGGTGAACCTGCAGAGCGCCTGGCGCAACCAGACCAACCAGGAGATCGCTGCCAGCATCGTGGGCTTCATTCGCCGCGCCGCTCTTGGCGAAGCCCTGCTGCCGTTCGAGCAACGCGTTGCCAAAGCCATGCAGAAGATTTACACCCTGCAACCGTGGACACCGGTCCAGCGCAAATGGCTGGACCGCCTAGCCAAGCAGCTGGTGCACGAAGTGGTGATCGACGAGAAACAGATTGGCGAAGCCTTCAGAAATGACGGCGGCAGCACTCGGCTGGACAAGATGCTCGGCGGTCATCTCGCGGTGGTTTTGGAAGAGATCAACGGCCACCTATGGACGCAAGCAAGTTGAAACCGGTGATCGCTTTCAACCCTGGCTCTTGCAAAAACTGACCGTAATGAATAGTCTTGCGCGCAATACACCCGCCATGCCTATGGCTGCCTCGGCAGTTACGCACAAATTGAGCGGGTTTTTTATGCCTGTAGGTTTTGTCGCATGAGAACCTTCGACAAACCCGCTATCGATATTGACGAGCAGATCGCGCTGCTCAAGGCGCGCGGCTTGCAGATCCAAGACGAAGCGCGCGCCCGGCACTTCCTGGAAGCGGTCAGCTTCTTCCGCTTGACGCCGTACATGCGCCCCTTTCAGCTCGTCGACGACCCACAGCATGGCTTCCGTTCCGGTACAGGCTTTCGCAACCTGACCCGTCTCTACGATTTTGACCGTCGCCTACGCCTGTTAACGATGGACGCTGTCGAGCGTGTGGAAGTCGCAGCCCGAGCGGTCATTAGTAACCACATGGGCCCTAGCCGAGGTGTTCACTGGTATTTGAACGCTAGGGTTTTTAAGCACAAGTATGATCATCAGCGCCTGCTCAATACCGTGCGTGAAAAGCAGGAGCGCGCTTTGCGCGATTATGAGCGCGAATGCGAAAACATCGACCGACTCTCCAACGACGATCGCAAGGCTCATCTGAAGCGGCAACGCGCCCACGAAAGCTATGCCCGCCACTATCCACTGACCTACAGAGAGCCGGAGTTGATGCCTGGCTGGGCAATGGTGGAAGAGCTAACGCTCGGGGACCTATCTCATCTCTATGCCGGTCTTGCACACGACTCTGATCGTAAAGCCATTGCACGGCGCCTGAATTTGGTAGCACCGCTGATGGAGTCGTGGTTGCACACCCTGACAACCATCCGAAACATCTGCGCCCACCATGCTCGCCTGTGGAATCGCGAACTAGGCATTCGACCCAAGCTGCCAGAAAAGCCCGGGTTTGCGTGGCCTGAGCACCTGAAAACAGGTACGCACAAACGCATGTATCCAGTCCTATCCATCCTCAATCACTTAATGCGCCAGACGAGCCCACATACCAGCTGGGACCGGCGCCTGCATGAGCTGCTGGCCGAGTTTCCCGAAGTTGACCTCCGTGCCATGGGCTTTCCGCTGGACTGGCAAGACGACACCTTCTGGCAGGCGCCCCACTGACGCCTGCTACCTAAATACTTGTTTGAGCGAGTACCCAATGACCAATTCCGACATCGTCCAGAAGCTCTGGAACCTCTGCGACGTCCTGCGCGACGACGGCATCAACTACAGCGACTATGTCACCGAGCTGGTGCTACTGCTGTTCATCAAGATGGAATACGAGCAGGTCCAGAACAACGAAAGCTTTGGCCACAAGCTGCCCGAAGGCGCGCGCTGGCCGGATCTCGCCGGCAAGTCCGGGCTCAACCTGCTCGACCACTACCGGCAGATGCTGCTGGACCTGGGCAAGAACCCAGACCCGCTGATCGCCGCCATCTATGCCGATGCCCAGACCCGCCTCAAGGAGCCGCGCCACCTCGAGCAGCTGATCAAGAGCCTCGACGGCATCGACTGGTTCAGCGCCCGCGAGGACGGCCTCGGCGATCTCTACGAAGGTCTGCTGGAAAAGAACGCCAGCGAGACCAAATCCGGCGCCGGCCAGTACTTCACCCCGCGCCCGCTGATCGACAGCATCATCCGCTGCATCAAGCCGCAGCCAGGCGAAACTATCCAGGACCCGGCCGCCGGCACCGCAGGCTTTCTTATCGCTGCCGATGCCTACATCAAGCAGCACACCGACGACCTCTACGAGCTGAACGAAAAAGACCGACGCTTCCAGCGTACCGACGCCTACGTGGGCGTCGAACTGGTGTCTGGCACGCGCCGGCTGGCGCTGATGAACTGCCTGCTGCACGGCATGGAAGGCGACGCAGAAGGCGTGGTGCACCTGGGCAACGCCCTCGGCCAGACCGGCGCCAGCCTGCCCAAGGTGGACGTGATCCTCTCCAATCCGCCATTCGGCACCGCCAAGGGCGGCGGCGGGCCTACCCGCGACGACCTCACCTACCGCACCGGCAACAAGCAGCTGGCCTTTCTCCAGCACATCTACCGCGGCCTCAAGCCCGGCGGGCGGGCCGCCGTGGTGCTGCCGGACAACGTCTTGTTCGAGGCCGGCGTCGGCACCGACGTGCGCCGCGACCTGATGGACAAGTGCAACCTGCACACCATCCTGCGCCTGCCCACCGGCATCTTCTACGCCCAGGGCGTGAAGACCAACGTGCTGTTCTTCCAGAAAGGCACGGCCGACAATCCACGCCAGGAAGAGCGCTGCACCAGCCGCGTATGGATCTATGACCTGCGCAGCAACATGCCCAGCTTCGGCAAGCGCACCCCTTTTGGCGCGCAGCACCTAAAACCTTTTGAGGATGCCTACGGGAATGACTCGTCCGGCCATAGCCCGCGTTCTGAAAACGTTGAAGGCATTGGCGAGCTGAGCCGCTTCCGTGTGTTTACCCGCGAGCAGATCCGCGAGCGCGGCGACTCGCTGGATATCAGCTGGCTGAAGGGTGCCGATAGCTTGAATGCAGCTGACCTGCCCGCCCCGGAAGTACTGGCCGGTGAGGCCATGGCCGAGCTAACCGAAGCCCTGCATGAGCTGGAAGAGTTGATGAAAGCATTGGGAGCTGGGGATGAAGTGGCGGCGCAGAAGCAGTTGGTGGCGGAGGTAATGGGGCTTTCGGTGGCTCAGGAGGCAGGTGATGAGTGAGCTTCCCGAGGGATGGATCATAGCCTCTCTAGAGGATATATCTTTGAAGGTCACCGATGGAACACACAAAACTCCAAACTACCTCGAATCTGGAGTGCGCTTCATCTCTATCAAAAATATACGTCCATACAAACCAATTGATTGGAATGTATACGAGCGCTATATCGCAAAAGAAGAGCACGCAGAACTTATAAAACGCTGCCACCCAGAGAAAGGAGACATAGTTTTCCCTCGAATTGGGACTCTTGGCTTCGCCAAAATCGTAGACTGGGATGATGAGTTCAGCATTTTCGTTGGTTTAGGGCTAGTAAAGCCTAATAGAAATATAGTCCAGTCAAAATACCTTGAGCATTATATGAATTCCCCATTTGTAGCTGAATACTCTCGGAGTAAGGCTACAGGTACTGGGAGAATGACTTTGGCGCTTGGGGACAGCAAGAAGCTACCTGTTTTCTTAGCTCCGCTAGCTGAACAAACCCGAATCGCTGCAAAGCTCGATAAACTGCTGGCCCAGGTCGATACCTTCAAAACCCGCATCGACGGCATACCTGCGCTGCTCAAACGCTTCCGCCAATCCGTCCTCGCCGCCGCCGTTTCCGGGCGGTTGACAGAGGAGTGGCGAGGTGGAGCCGCCAGTTCCCCCTTGTCGCAGCCGCCGCTAGTTTTCTTTGAGCGGGACCAAGGGGTTGCTCCCAACGGTTGGGACTGGGGAAAACTGGTGAGTCTCGCCGAGCTTGAATCCGGCCACACGCCCAGGAAGAGTGTCCCTGGTTACTGGGAAAACGGCGACGTTCCTTGGATTAGCCTGCAAGATATCCGTGCAGCCGACGGAAAGGAAATACTCGAAACTAAGTACATGCCGACGATGCTCGGCATTGAAAACTCTAGCGCACGCCTCCTGCCAAAGGGAACGGTCTGTTTTTCCCGAGATATCTCCGTGGGCTTTGTCACCATCATGGGACGACCAATGGCAACAACGCAGCATTTCGCCAATTGGGTATGCAAGGACCAGCTTCTTCCAAAGTACTTGATGTATTCCTTCATGGCTGGTCGGGATCACCTCTTGCAATCGGGCCAGGGCTCTACAGTAAAGACGATCTACATGCCTGCTTTGAAAGAGCTGCGGCTTCTGCTTCCTCCAATCGCGGAACAAACCGAAATCGTCCACCGCGTCGAACAACTCTTCGTCTTCGCCGACCAGCTTGAAGCCCGCGTCAAAACCGCCCGGGCGCGCATCGACCGTCTGACCCAGAGCATCCTAGCCAAGGCTTTCCGTGGTGAACTGGTGCCGCAGGACCCAGACGACGAGCCGGCCAGCGTGCTGCTGGAACGCATCAAGGCACAACGCACCGCTGCGCCCAAGGCCAAGCGCGGTCGCCGGGCCGCTACATCGGGCTAAGCCATCTCATCAGGAAGAGAACGAACATGTCCGTGCCGACCTATGATCAGTTCATCGAGCCCATCCTGCGTTTTCTCGCCGCGCGCCCCGAGGGCGCTACGGCGGGCGAGGCCCACGAGGCGGCCGCCCAGGCGCTCGGCCTGAGTGAGGCGCAGCGACAGGAGACCACCAACAGCGGCCAGGCCACCTACAAGACCCGTGCAGGCTGGGCGCATGACCGGCTCAAGCGCGCCGGTTTTTCCAGCAGCGCCAAGCATGGCTACTGGAAACTGACGGGCGACGGACTTGCTTTCGCCCAAAGCAACCAGGCACCGCTGGGCCCTGAGCAGGTCAAGCATCTGGCGATGAACTACATGAGCGTGAAGCTGAAGCCGGCGCCGGACGCCGCCTCGCTGGATGAGAGCAGCGACACACAAGCGCTGATCACCCAAGCTGAAATCGCCACCAGCAGCCCACAGGAGCGGCTGGATCAGGCGCTGCTCGAGCTGCGCACCAGCGTCGCCGGTGATCTGCTGGACAGCCTGCTGCAAGCCAGCCCAACGCGCTTCGAGCATATCGTGCTCGACGTGCTGCACAGCTTGGGCTATGGCGCGAACCGCCAGGCATTGCAGCAGGTCGGCGGCAGCGGCGATGGTGGCATCGACGGGATGATATCGCTGGATGCGCTCGGGCTGGAAAAGGTCTATGTGCAGGCCAAACGCTGGCAAAGCACTGTCGGCCGTCCGGAACTGCAGGCCTTCTACGGCGCGCTGGCCGGGCAGAAGGCCCGGCGCGGCGTGTTCATGACCACATCGGGCTTCACCGCCCAGGCGGTGGAGTTCGCGCGCTCGGTCGAAGGGCTGGTGCTGGTCGACGGCAAACGCCTGGTCAACCTGATGCTCGACCATGAGGTCGGCGTCAGCTCGCAGCTCTTCAAGGTGCCAAGGCTCGACAGCGACTATTTTGACGAATCGCTCGGCTGAGGCGACTCCACGCCCTCGCCTCTCCGACATTCACTGGCTCGACGGACTCCAGCCGCAAGGAACGCTTATGGAATGGCTGCAAACTGCAAACTCGCTGTTGGGGCCTTTTGGCCAACTCGTCAGCTGGCTACAGAACCGCGCCAACCCGGCTCGCCGCCAAGCCGCTCGCGTCCTGGAGGCATTCGAGGCCCACGGTTTCGAGCGAACGCAGATCAACCGCCTGCTGCCTTCCGATCTGCAACTGACGCAGTTCGAGCTGTCGACCGCCGACGAGCTCAAGAAGGTCATCAAGCAGCCCCACATAGATTGGGTGGCCGGTTTCTTCGCTCTGAATCCGGACTGGTTGGATGGAGCATCCGAGCAGGCGCATACGCCGATTGACAGCTACAAGCGGCCTGGCGAACTGCAGGCGTGGTTTAGAGAACATGCCCAACACGCTGATGACGGAGCCATCTATAAGCTCCACCTACTCACCAGCGACACCTCGCCCATAACGCCCGCCTCGTCCAGCTACTACGCCGTGGTACTTGAAGAGCTTTCCGAGCTCGGCGACGATTATCTAAGCCGCTATTACCACCTGACCGAGGGTGCGCACTTCGACCACTATCCTTGCCTCCTTCATCTGATGCAGATCCTGGCCGTGGCACATTCCCACGGAGCAATCATGCGCCGCGCGGTCTTGCCGCAAGTAAATCTACGCAGGCTTAGTCTCTGCCAAGGGCTGATACCCCAGTTGCTGTGGAAAGCCAAGCCACACCCGCTTGATGCAGACCATGAGTTCTGGGGCCATTTCTCCGGCGACTCGCCCTGGCTGGCACAGCTAAGGGAAGACACCGAGACCAGCCTGCTGCATGCCGGTCTGCATGAGGTAGTGGCCAGCATCCATCATGATCGGCAACGCTTCGCCGACCCTCAACGAAACGCAACGTGAGCTGGATATCCCGTACGGCCGCTAGGTCCGCATCAACGCGTATCTTCGCCGCGCACGCTTCAATGCCGAGGATCCTCATTTCCAAGCCATAGGCTAAGTAATCCATGAATCAGATCGTGCAAGACTTCGTGACGCTTTTTAACTGCCTCTGGTACCGCGACTTTCCCGTCACCGAAACGCATGACACAGCGGGCCGCGCGGACTGGACCATCCACCTGGGCGTGATTGTCCGCCAAAGTGCGACCCTACTTGGTGCGCGGGCATTATTCGAGCAAGGCGGTAGAACCGATGCGGTGCTGCGCTTTAGCGACGACTCCATCCTTAGCTTTGTCGAATGGGAATGGGAGGATGCGAACACCGACATCAACGAAATCCACAAGCTACTCCAGCGTTCTCAGGACGCTCGGTTCTGCACTTTCGTTGGCTACTGCAGCGAAGCCCAACTGGATACGGCGCTCGAGCGTACGCGGGCTATCTGGGAGGATGCTCATGCTCCCTTGTTATTCTTCGTGGTCACCTATCAACCGAGAGGCAACGTGCGACGGTTCCGTAAGTTGCAGACGTATCTCTTTCAGGAGGGGAGACTGAAATTGGTCCGTACGCGCCCCGCTTTGCCCTGGGAAGCAGACGCAACGCTTGACTCGACCGAATTCGCCTGCTGAGGCCAATCGCGCGGGAACGCGACATCGCTATACCTGGCCAAGCAGAAGCAGCATCGGCTGCTGTAACGGCCGATGGATCATACCGGCCTTGAAGGGCGCGCCCTCCGGCAGGCGAGCCTGTAAGCCAACCGCAACAGCCAAATACTCGTCATACGCCATTTCGGCTGGAGCAAAGACAACCGCCATCAGCCGCTTGTAAGGCAAGGCGCTTCGAACGCTCCAGCCAAGCGGCTGTATCTCCACTGTCAGTTGCCCACTGGCTACACCGTCGAACACCTGCACGTAGTCGTCGACCAGCAGCGGCACCGGCCCGCTGCCGATCAGGCTGGCCTCAAGCAACTGGTGCGCTGCAAGAAGCTGGCCGGCAGCCAGGTGATCGGTTGAAACGATAGGCAGCTGCCGGATCACGTTTTCGCCGTCGGGCCAGGGCTGTCGCGCCGACATCTCGATGAGCAGTCTGAAGCCGCTTGGCCCATCGGGCTCGAGCCGCAGCTCGACCCACACGGCGCACTCTCTGCGTTTCTGCCCAAAGCGGTGAGTAGTGAAGCGCGGACTACTATCCGTCAGGTCAACGACGTTCAGCATAAGCCGTCAGCACCCAGCATAAGCAGCCGCTGAGCGAGCACGCCTGCATCGTCCGGCCAGCAGGCCATTGGTCGCGGGCGCAGCGACTGCGGATGTGCCCGACAGGATAGCAACGGCCCTAGCTGGGCCCAGTCGAGGCGCACGATACCGTCGGCAGCGCCTATCAGAGCCCCTGCGATGCAGGCATTCGTGTCGGTGTCGCCGCCTTGCCGGATCGTTTCGTTCAGTGCATGACCGACAGTGTTGTCGGCCAGCAGATGGTAAAAGGCATTCTGCAGCGCTATCAGCACCCAGCCCATCTGTCGCTGATAATCGTCGGGGCGCTCGCCGGCTGCGGCGGCCACCAGTACTTGCTTTACAACGTCGCCCTCCGTGCTCGGCAGGAGAACAGCTAATGCCGCATCAAGCATTGCCTGGCGATCCGCACCCGAGACGCCAACTGCGATCGCTGCTGCGTAGGCCGCGTTCGCTTCTTGGCAGACGCCATGCGGATGGGTGAGTAACGCATCCTGCCTGGCCCAATGCGCTGCCAGCGACGGATGGCCATGAGCAGCTATTCCGATTGGCGCGACGCGCATCAAAGCCCCATTGGCCTGGCTGCTGGTGGAAGCATGCGCGCGGCAGGCCTCGTCTACCGCCAATGCCGGCTGGCGAAGCGGCCCAAGCAATGCCTGACGGGTAGTGTTGCCAACATCGAAGGGCTCCGACCGCAGCCAATCCACATAGCGCTGCGCAGTGTCCGAAGGGTTGAGGCCACCCTGCTGGATCAACGATCTCGCCAGCGCTAGCGCCAGCTCCCCATCGTCAGTGGGTTGCCCAGCCTGAATATTCCAGGTGCCGCCGTCGTGCATCGTCAGAGAGCTGGACGCGTAACGCTCGGCAATCTCTGTCGCGCTCATGAATTCCACCTGTGCGCCCAGGTTGTCGCCGATAATCAGCGCCGCCAAGCAGCCAAACGCGCGTTGAAGCTTCAAAACCGGAGGGAACACTGCCGGCGCCGGGATATTGCGCTGTTCATCGTTGCGCTCATTGAGGGCCTGGCTCCAGGGGCGGCCCGCAAGTGCGGCGCAAGCCGCCGGCCCGCCGCCGAAACAGCGGGTGCATACCAGTTCCATGTTTCGGTAACCCAACGGCCGTCCGCTCTGGTTAAGCAACACACCGCCCGCCCCAATCAGCAGCGCATGCCCGGCAGCGACGTCATGTGCCGACAGGCTGGTCAAAGATACCGCCGCCACGCCATCGCCGGCGGCCGCTCGGGCCAGCCGATAGGCGATGCTCGGCATGGCCACGAAACGAGCCGGTTCGCACAAGCGGATGTTGGCGTCTGGTTTACGGGAGGCAGCCGCGCTCAACCAGACGATCTTTCCCGCCTCGAGTCGCGCGTTGGAAAGATCAACCGGATGAGCAGCACCGTTGCGCAGTAGATGCGGTAGTCCTTCGGCCCAGGCTATGCAGTCTCTGCCCCGATCTGGACTGATTGGCGCGTAGACAACTCCGAGCACCGGTTGCCCGTCGCGCAACAGGGCCACGGAGATGGCGCTGCCCTGCAAGCCGAGCAGGAAATCCCGGGTTCCATCGTGCGGGTCCACCACCCAGCAAAATCGCTGGCCAGTGAGCCTTTGGCAAGTCTCCTCACCCCAGAAGTCGGCATCCAGCAGCCCGATCAGCTGATCATAGAGCAGCCGTTCAATTTCCTCGTCGACCGCTGCCTTGTCACCACTGCCGCGCGGCCCACCCTCACGCTCCCATTCGCGGATTATCAGCTCACCCGCTGCCTCAACCGCGGCCTGCACGGGCCGCAACAGACCGGCAATATCGATCGCATCCATCATGATTCCTTCTCCATTTCGTCGTTCACCAGCCCATCGCGGCGCGTGCGGTAGTTGCGCCAGAAATTTCCCATCAAGTTGCCGGGGTCCGGCATTTCCAAGCGAGGCTCGTCGAGGTAGAAACGCGCCAGCCGGTCAGCTGCCAGGGGGTGGCCGTGACCAGCCGCACACATCAACCAGTACAGGCCGCTGGCTTCGTCTCTCTCACTGAAATCGGTATCCAGCAGCAGGTCGCCTAAGGAGTACATTGCTTCAACGTGACCATCACCAGCTGCGGATTGAAAGTGCCGATATGCGCGCAGCAGACCCGCTGCAACCTTGCGCGGCGCTGGAAGACGCTCGTCATCCGAACCTAAGAATATCTGCCCAATCTCGTACCTGGCGTCGATCGAGCCTCTCGCTGCCGCCTGGTAGTAGCAGGCAAGCGCCCTGCGTTCGTTCACCGCCACGCCCTTGCCATACCAATGGACGTAGCCAAGGTTAAGCAGCGCCTCTAGCGAACCGTATCGCGCCGCTGCAATGAACAAGCCGCGAGCCAGCCGCTCGTCCCGCTGGCCGGCCAGCCAGAAACAACCCAGTTCATTGAGCGCCTCGGCTGGTGCGTCAGGCACAGCAGCGCGTTCGTGCAACGCGCCATAACGCAGCTGTTCGGCAGGCGTTGCGCTTTGCCGGCGCCAATGGGCCTGGGCTAACGATAGGATCGGCAACATGAAACCTCCAGCCGTTAGATTGACAAGCAAATCGTCAACGCGGCGACCGACACCTCCTGTCGCACCCCGCCGTGTGCGGGCCCCCGAAACCGTAGGGCATCGCGACATAACCCGTCGCAGGGGTTTTGCACAGTGGGCAGGACTTCACCGATGAGGGCTCCGTATGAAGACCTACCAAGTATCGATGCGCCGGGTCGTATCGTCCGCAGGCCCGCGTGCCAGCTTTATCATGACAGTCCAGGCAACTAGCTCGGCGATGGCGAAGATAACCGCTGAAGCGCAGTACCCGGGCTACCAGTGCATGAACGGCCCCGTACCGGTTCGCTAGCGGCTACGAGAAACTGCCGGGCCCTAAGCCAGTGCCATATAGACGCTGGCTCAGGGGCACGGCAGCCTAATAGCCGTCGTTTAGAGTGCCTCAGCCAAATCCACTGCGTCCTGCAGCACCGGTCCGATATCGATCGCCCCTGCTGTCAGACATTCAGCCGAAAGGACCCAGCTCCTGCGCGGCTGCCGCAGCAAAACGCCCAGCTCGACAAGCACGGCCGCCAGCGCACTGGTATGCGGCGGACTGCCCTTGCCAAACGTTGCTGTGAAATAAGCCACTCCAATCCCTGCCGGCGATGCGCCGGTCGGAACATATTGGGCGGAATTAGCGAGTGGAAAAGGATTGCTGCCGAAGTGTTCCTTGAGCCACTCGAGCGTGGCGTTGACGTGCTCGCGTAGAAATATTCGTCCGTCCTTGAGAACGATTCGATCAGGCTCGATCCGGTAATGGAACTGCTTGCCTCGGGCTGCGGTGTAGCATTCGTTCCAGGCCGAAGTCGACGCCTCGGCGGAGCTGGCCTCTGTTAGCGGCGCCTGAACCATAGCTTGCCGAGCGAGCGGCTGCGGGGGCAGGTCATAACCCAGCATGAAAAGCGCCGCTTCGAGCCGCCGCAGGCTATCAACTGGGCCCGGCTGAGCGAAACGGCTGCTGTGGTCACGACTCAACGTTTCGACTAGCATCCAGCTGGCCTTCAGATTCCACTCGGCGTGCATCGGGCCGGACTGCAGCTTTGGAAAGCGCAGGCCTTCTATCGCGGGGTTGCGATTTTTTGGGTTAGCTGCGCCCAAGCCCTCCTTAGCAGGCGCCCAGGGAAATGCGAGTGGCGCAGGCACTGCGGCTAACGCTTGGGCTCGACAATACGTTGCGACCAGCCAGCCCAGCGCAGCGGCGACGCGGCTGTCATAGATGATCAGGTCCTTGGCCAGTAGCGAGTAGACCTTGGTCATTCCGGCATTGAAGCGCAGCTGCGTATCCAGCAGCACACCTGCCAGCTCGCCTGCGTCCAAGGCCGCAGTCACAGCCTCGAGTGTCTCGGCGAGAGACTCGGCATTCTCCTCCAGCCATCGGATATTGCCATTCTGCACGCCTCCCCAGACCATCACATGACAGGCCGCGCTGCAGGTCGCCTGTGCATCGCCGCAGGCGAGGGCTTTGCGCAGGGCGTCCCGCAAAGTCCGGAGCACCTGATCGTTGTCGGTCAGCGTCTCGCCTGCCGGTATGCCAAACGCGCCCCGGGATGGCCAGCGATACTGCTCGCAGGCATCTTCAAGGCCTGCGAACTGCCATTGCCGGCCCGAACGCCGGTCCACAAAACCATGACTGAGGCTCCCCTCATCAGTCAGATGGGGAACGAGCCATTCGATGAACTGTTGCACGTCGCGCTGAGCCAGGTACTGACTGCGATTCATAGGGTTCCTTATAAAAGAGGCGTCTGGGTGATTTTCCATATCCGCACGACAACTCATGTCGCTCGGCCTTGTAACGCGTTAGGGCGAGGACTAGTCGTCAGGTCGGCTTCTTCGTCGAGGTAAAGGCTGGCCATGCCTCGCACGACTTCTCGCACCTGAGCCTTCAGGCTTGCCGGTTCAAGCACCTCGACTGTGGCGCCATGACTGAGAATCCACCATAGGAGACCCTGGGTGTAGGCGATGCGGCATTCGAGCAGGTGCCAGCCATCGTCTAGAGGGGTAAATATCTGGTCGTGCGTTAGCGGAGTTTCACTTTCATCCAGCCGCTGACGCAATCGGTCATTGATGCGCACTTTGAGTGCTATTGGTTCAGGTTCGACCAGGATGCGTTGCACGTGATTTCGGAGCTGAAAGTCCCGTGGCACTTTGGTCAAACGGCTTTCCAGTGGCCGAACCTTGCGAAACCGATGCAACGGTAAACAGCGAATTTGATCGGCATTGCCGGAGTGGCATACCAGATAAATGCTCGAGTCTTGGTAGGAAAGACCCAGGGGATGCAGCTCGTAGTTACGCTCTTCTTGCCGAGTGCTTGCGAAGTAACGTACCGCCAGCTGATAGCCTCCGAGCAAGGCAAGCTGGACCTGCTCAAGTATCTGCGGATCGATCGCCGCCTGATGCAGTTGAACGTGCTGAGTGCCGGTTACCAGTTTGCCGAGCCAGCGGCCATCGTGAGGTGCATGCCGGGTAAGCAGCAGCTTGGATCGTTCGTAGTGCTCACGCAGATCATTAAGCGCCGCCAGTGGAAGCAAATGGCTGGCCTGCTCGTACAGCATGACGATACCCAGCGCGACCCGTGCGGACTTAAGATCAGCGCTGGAAAGCTTGGTGTCGCTCGAGCGGACGGGTGTCAACGCCTCCGCGTTATGGACGAACTGCCATCGCGGCGCTGCGTGTTCCGGATCTTTCTGCGGCTCAGCGCGCTTGCACTTAAGCAAGAAATTCAGATCACGCTGCACCGTTTTTATCGTCAGCTCAGTGTCCAGCTCGTCAAGCAGGCGAGCATGGATCTGAGGGGCCGTCAGCCCTTTTTTTCCTGCGTCGCGAATCCACCCAGCAATGGTATCGCGGCGTTCGGAAATCTTTGCCGGGCGCGGCCTGCCCTCGTCATCGTCATCGTCATCGTCATCGTCATCGTACATGATCGTCTCCCTTCCAGCAGGACCGCCATCATAATTACATCACCACCGGAAAACGTAGCGTAAAATGGACTGAGCAAGGCATTTCCCAGCAGCGTTTCAGTGGACGAGGCACGTAAGAAACGTTTGGCTAAGTAGCTGATTTTTAGATTAAAGCTAAATACCTTGTAATCAGTAGGTCCCGAGTTCGACTCTTGGTGCCGGCACCATACGAAACAACAGAAAAGGCTCACCGCATGGTGGGCCTTTTTTGTTTCATGCAGCGCTCGGGACGAAATGACCTCATC
>Ga0070754_10001153_pt1 | contig 21764 bp, 8 predicted proteins | sample VirMetDEL_Sep_01_FD_75181 | JGI IMG/M metagenome (GOLD analysis project Ga0070754, IMG submission 75181) | Aqueous microbial communities from the Delaware River and Bay under freshwater to marine salinity gradient to study organic matter... | ecosystem: Environmental > Aquatic > Marine > Coastal... | reverse complement strand
TTCCTTGGGGTAGAGGTGGAGGTGGCAGAGGATTAGGAAGTAGAGGACCACGAACAAGAAGAATAACAGGGCCAGGAGTACCACCAAAAGGAGCGCCAACAGCACCACTGCCTCCAAAACCAGTATCGGATCCGAGTAAAGTAAGAACTCCGCAGGCTCCACCAGGACGAAAGCCTCCAGTACCACCAAGAACAGGAGCACCAACAACAACAGTCACAGGGCCAGGAGTACCGCCAAAAGGAGCGCCAGCACCACAACCGCTTCCAAAATCAGTACCGGATCCGAGTAAAGTAAGGCCCCCGCAGGCTCCACTAGGACGAAAGCCTCCAGTACCAAAAGGAGTACCAAAGGTTCCAACTCCAAAACCAGTAGCGCCAGGAGCAGCACCAGTAGGAGCAGCACCAGTAGGAGCATTTGGTACAACTGGCGTTGCGGCTAGTGCGGCTAGTATGGCTGCTTTTAGCGCAGGTGTTAGTGTGGTTACTAATGTTTTTGAATTAGCAACAGACCCAGCAGCGTACTCTGCTAAAATGGATGCCGCTGTTGATGCTGGTTTTCAAAAGGCTATAGATGGTAGTAATCAGTTTACTAATTCTCTTATGGGGGGATTGGAAGGATTTTTGGATCCTGTTGGTAAAATCGTTGAAGGAGTCAAAACTTTCGCAGCATATTCGCAGGATATAGCAAATTTGAGAGAAAGTGAAAGGAATACCGAAGGTACAGAGGATATGCTACAAGAAACCAGACGGAGAGAGGCAGAAGGTTCAGAAGTAGATTTATCAACATATCTTTCTATGAGTGCTCAAGAACAAAATTGGGCTAAAACACAAGCCGAAGCAAATGTTATTCTTAAACAAATGTTAGCGGCTCAAGAGCAAGGCATGTCTTTAGAAGATTTTAAGGCTGATCTAGAAAATACACGCAGATATTCAGCAGATGTCAGTGGCGGGAAAAACAGTTGGGAAGAACTTATCGCAGCACAAAAAACTTATAATGCTAGTCTTTATGAAGACAGAGCTACTCAGAGAGCACAAGACATTAATAATAATGGTGGGTTGTACAGGTGGATAAATCCGGCCTCGCCTGATTTCCAGGGAGACATGATGACAAATCCTGAATTCAGCAAAGCCACTAAAGAATATGAAGCTTTTCTTGAATCCAAAAACGAACCGCAAGATACTGCTCAAGCTCAGACTGGCTATCAGTCTATGACAGACTTGGCCCAAGCAGCCACAACTAATAGTACAATTTATGTTTATGACACACACAACGAAGCCCATTTATTGTCTATCAGAGACGTACTTAATAATATTAATAATACCTTAAGTCAAAATGGTGGTGGTAATTTACAAAGAGCTGCTAATCAATCAAATGTTACATTGCCAAACTATACAGAATTCTTAGAAGGTTTTTCTGCATCTGTAGAATCTTTCGGGTCGTATGTGAGACAACTATCGGAAATTCAGATACCAGAAAAAATCACTATGGTAGGAACCCATGTTGTTGATGTAAGAATCAGTGGAGCAGCAGCATTTGATGGACTCAAAAAAGATTTCCAAAATATGATGAAACAAGAAATAAGCAAGAAGATGAATAAAATATGGCAGCAATCTGGAGGCAAACTAGGAGAACCAGAAGCTATGCCTACATCAGCATCTAAAAATACACAAGATACGTTTATGTAAATTAGGAGCTAGGAATGTCAACCCATGTTTATTATTACAATACTCTAGGACAATATAAAGAGCTAAAACCGGCTCCTTTAATTAGTGTATCTCCAGAATTTTATTATGCTAATGACAACATTATCGGTTACACATATAATGTGACATTAAATGGATATGCTGCAGGTTTAGAGTCAGATTATAGCACAGACCCAAGCGGACAAGGATTTGACGCTTTAATCAATAGTATAGACAAAATAAAACAAGCTTTTAATCATAATGGTGGTAGTGTAGAAGTATGGAATAGAGATAATCAAAATAATTTCAGTAAATTATTGAGTGCTAAAGGAGCATTAATCAAAAGCATTGAATTCAATAGTTCTGATAACTATTGGGTTAATTATGCTCCATACACTATAGAACTAGAATTTAATGAGGTTGACTTTATAGGATGTTCGGGCACTCCAGAAATCGTTTGCCATAGTGGTATTTTTAACGATTATTCTACTGCCAGTAATTTAGTCGACATAAACCAATTTAAGATAAAAGAATTTAATGACAATTGGTCTTTTACTGTACAAGATATACATCAAGATTATGATGATTCGTTTTTTAATAATATTATCGAACTGGAGTATACTATCTCTGCTGTTGGTAAAAATTATTATGGCCCATCAAATCAAGGCACGATATTACCCGCATGGGAACAAGCTAAAAATTTTGTTCAAGATAGATTACACAATCAATTAAAAGATAGTTTGAATAATATTTTGGTAGCGAGCAGTCATGAATCATGTAACCCAGTAGATCGGTTAAATCAATTATTCTCTAATACCAATGCTGGAGTTCTTAAAGATATCTCTTTTTTAGATACTAACAACGCAATAAAATCAACAGGCGGATATAAAATATATGACGAGATGATTAGCTGTCAAACATCAGAATCAAAAGGTTCGTTCTCCGCAACATATACTTCAAAACTTAAAAGACATAATCCAAATATTACATCAGACGAGAATAGTGTTTTACATAAATACAGCAAAAATATTACTGTTAATAATGATCAAAAATACAATCATTCTATATCTATAGAAGGAACTATTCAAGGTTTATTGCCTGGGTCATTAGTCGATAGAATGCAATACGATCAAAGAAGCAAATTCTATGATCTTCCAAAAAATGGAAAGTTTTTTACAGCTCGTTTTTTACCTACCCATGACACAAAATACGATAAAGCTTTACGATTTTTTAAGGGGCAAATTGGAAGTGAAGACGATCTAAATGACTATATGAAAGGCAAATTAGGAGTAACATATTTAGAACTCGGCTTAAAAGAAATGCCGGAATCTGATATTAATAACGAGGTTGTTTCTACTAATGGACCTCCTTATCCTGTATGTTCTAATTTTACAATGGGGCATGACTATTCAAATGGTACGATCTCTTACTCTGCTCAGTATGATTCTGACCTAGCGGTTGGATTAAAACGTGGATATACTAATGTTAGTATTACTAGGAACGATCCTGTGCCAGTGATTCAAGAATTTATTATACCTGGGAGAGCTGCTGGTCCGATCATACAAAACTTAAATATGTTTACACAGAAAAGTATTGCTATTAATATTAATGGTGCTGACCCAAGAAATAAGACTTGCATAGATGATCTATCTAATGATGTAAATATTTGTAGTTTATTATCTAACGGTCCTTATGCTAATATAGAAAATATCGTTTCTATTATTAATAATGATAATGCAGATTGGGTAAGAACAAAAAAAGACTATACACTAAATCCTATAGATGGATCTTTTAGTATTAATTTAGAGTATACTTGTGTAGGTCATTTAAACTAAGGATAAATTATGGCAGAAGAACCAAAAAAGAATAAATATAATGCTAAGGTTAGAATGTTTTATGGGCATATAGCGAATGCTTATAACCCTAATGTAATTGGTATACCAAAAGAGAACAGATTAATTCCAGCACCATTTATGAGTGTATCAACTCAATTTAACTATGCTGATGAAACTATTATAGGATATTCTTACACTGTCAATTTAAATGGCACTATTACATCTCTGGATTTGCGTCCAGAAGGAGATTTTGTCGGAACTGAAGATTATGAATACAGTTTTGGACAAAACGGAATAGCAGAACCCAGAAATATTGGTAGTGTAATTGATCATATTCATAAAATTAAAAAGATACTGACCCAAAATGGCGGGGTCCTAATAATACAAGACCTGAATAAGAAAATTCTACTAAGAGCTACTGGCGGTATCTTAAGAGACTTTAGCATTAATGAATCTACATGGTCCGACACTGCCTCTTATACTGCTAGTATTGAGTTTAACAATGTAGAATTTTTAGGGTCGAATGTAGACTTTGATCCGGAAGATTGTAACAATATTTTCATAGAAGATGGAACATATCCTAGTGGTTTAGCTGGTAATGCTGGCATTATTAATATTGAGAAGTATAAAATAAAAAGCTTTGAAGATAATTGGTCAATTAATTTTGATAATGATGAAATGAGCAATTTTGTATATGCTGATTCTGGAATTAGAATAGAACCAAGTTCTGAAAATGATGTTGGATTTAATAATATCAGTTTTGGTGTTCAATATACTATTAATGCTGTAGGTAAACAATTCTTTGTTTATGACTCAACAAAATATCCGAGGGTGCTACCGGCTTGGCAACAAGCTAAAAATTTTGTTCAATACAGATTAAATAAGCATGTTAAAGGGCTAATTTCCGATATATTGATGGGAAACCCAAAAATAGATGGACAAAACATATCAAGCAGTGGATGTTATCCGGGTAATAAAAGTGTAAACAAACTATTCAATCCTGGAACTAGTGGATTAGCAGAGAATGGCTTACTTGAGCATCTTGATCGAGAAGATTATCCATTTAGTGTTTATAATGAAACTATTTCATGCGAGGTCTCTGAATCCGAAGGAAGTTTTTCTGCTACATATAATGCAGTCATAAAAGGACACAATAAGGATAGTTTATTTTCCACTGCTAATTCTAGACATACATTTACCAAAAATATAAATACAGAATACGCTAATGGAAATAAAATTAAGAACGTATCTATAGAAGGAAATATTGAGGGTTTGATGCCAGGAGGATTAATAAATAGTCCAAGCGGAATAGAGTTGCCAAATTATGGTTCCATACTAATATACAACAATCAAAATAAAAGTAAATATGAATATGCGCTAGAGTGCCTGAATAAGATTTACAATAGCAATAACTATTATAAAGGATTAAGTAGAGACGCTGGTAAAAGAGATTTAAATCCATTATTTAAAGAATTGCTTGGTGTGGTAAATTATGGTTCTGGTCTTATAGGCTCTCAGATTACTCCTAATTTTGAGTATCAAGTAGTAGACAATGAATATCCACCACATCCTACAAACTTTAATATTACCCATAATTATCATGAAGGCAATATAACCTACAATGTTTCGTATTCAAATAATAACTGTAACAGAAAGTATAGGGAAGTAAATATACAAACTAATGAGCCAGCAGATGTTATCGCTGTTTTTAATAGACCTGGAAGCACACAAACAGAAAAAACTAATTATATCGGATGTCCTATGATACAAAAACTTGGAACAAAAACAGCTAAGACAGTAAATATTACTATTAATGGATTAGACTTATCTACCGAAGGTATCTATAATATAGGTAATGATTATCAGACTACTAGTTGGTCTAATTTATCTATATTCGATTGTGAATGTGATGGTCAGTATTTACCGATTAATTTGCCAGTTCTTGGTAATGGGTCTGTCTTAACACAAAAACAATATACCCATAACCCTATAGATGGAAGTTTTACTATTAATTTAACATATGTGGTTGCTGGTACAGGATGTGTATATAATATATGTTCAGCTACTAATTTTAGCTAGAGGATTTTTACATGGTGGATAATATAGTTAACGAACCTATTACGTTTTTAGGCGCTACTGTAATAAGCACGAGTAGTACAGTGGGGTTTGGAAGTAATGAATCTTCGCTGAGTGTAGAGCTCGTAGAAGATTGTAATCTTAATCAAGTCTTTTTACCGAAAGTAAATAGTAATTATTCTGTAGGATGTCCAGTTAGTATACAAATTGGAGATTTTTTCTTTGGGGGTTTTTTGTCCAATTGGACTGAAAATTTAGGATCAAATGGTTATACAATTAGCGCAACAATCACGGATCCACGCTCTGTATTAGATAATACCACAGTAATTTCTGATTCTTATATGGACGTTCCTGTCGTTTCTACAAACTATGTTAACGTGTATCATTATTGGGAAGGTAGCATATTATATACTCCATCATGCGTTGGTTTTGGAATCACGGGAGCTGCAAATAGAGGGATGCCTTATAAGAAAATCATAGAAGCTTTGCAGAATATCAATCCTATTGTTTTAACTTCTACTGGGTTTCCTTATCAAATAAATTGGAGTACCTTTCTTGGTGCTCCAAGCTTTGCTGGCGTAGATATTAATGGAGTACTATATGGCTTTAATAATAGTACCATACCAGATTTTTATAGGGTTCCAGGTCCAGCTAATTCTATATTACAATTATTACAGGGAGTTTGTGATTTATTAGGTCTTGAATTTTTTGTTTATGTTACCAATAATTATGTTATTAACATAGGGTATGTAGATCTAAAAAATCCCCCAGGATCTTTTGTTTGGATTAAGGATAAATTCTCTGGAATTGCTACAGATATTTCTTATGGACAAGAACTTCGTAATGAAAAAACTAAGAATTTCATTATAGGTGAACAACAACATTATATGAGCGTTACTAAGTTTTTTGACCATTTCTTTGGTGAAGATAGATATGGCACAAACCTTTTTCCTGTGATACCTTTTACGAGAAATGAGTGTGGATTTTGGATTAATAAAAGAATTGATTCTTTAAATATACAGCTTGATGATCCATTTTTAAGTAACGGTCCCTTTTGGTTGTCTGAATTAGACATTAGAACTGCTATGGCAAGTTTTAATTTATGGCAGGATCGTGTTATGGCAACAGGCGTTCTATATAACGACAACCCAAGAACTTTGAATTATCAAATTAGAGATAAATTTCCAGAAGGAGCTGGATGTAATACTAGCTTTTTAGAAAGTCTAAATCGGGGGTTAGATGCAACAGGAGAATCTCAAAATCAAGCAGCTATCAACATGGGGCGTGCAGTTGTAGATTCTGTGCATATACCAAATAAGCCAGTGGTAAATGTATCTTTACCTATAAAACAAAAACAGATTGAAACTATACATCAATGGGTCAAAAATTTGGGAGATACTTATTATGGCAAACAATTTATTACAAAATTAAATCAAAAAATTTGTAAAAACTATGCTGTGCCAGGTGATCCTACTAGCGAACCAGTATTTAGTGATATTCCTACTGGCGCTGGTGGATGGGTAGATTATGGTATACCAGTTTTAGGTTTGTCAGAACCGGAGCTTCAATTATTTAGAGAAGACGACCATAGGCTTTCTTGTTTTGTTAGATTTGACATCACTCCTCCTGGAGAAGAGATAACTGATCCAGAACCTTCTGGGGGGTTGAATGGGCTATTTGGTCCTGATGGAGTTATAAGTGGCGTAGATTTTGATGGTAATTTAGATCCTTATGGACCAATAGGCGGTTTGGCCTAGCCTTTAATTAGAGAGGAATTTATATGGCTGGTGGTGTTGCTTGCGGTAAAATTGATATTAAAAAATTTCCAGAAGATGAAATTATAGTTATAGGGGATACTGCTTGGGTAAAAGCAGATGTCGAAGAAAAGATTTATGCTTGGCAAGGATCTGCGGCAGCTGTTATCAAACTTAGCGCCCCATTAGCCGCTCAGTATTGCGAAGGAGAAACAGAATGGCTTCCTACTGCTTTAATGGCCTTGGAAGCGTCAAGTAGCTCTCAAAGTGCCGCTATTGATAAGGGTGAGGAGGAGTTGGAACCTGATCCAGAAGATGATCCAGAAGATGATCCAGAAGATGATCCAGCTGACCCGGATGCTCCTCCAGATCAAACTGATGGGTCAGAAAGCTTGGCTAATAATTTGTGTGGTTTTATAAATGACGCATTTTTATTTCAAACGCATTCTGCTTTGGATGCTTATTCCGTTAATGACAAAGGATATCAAGGAAAAGCGCTTACGCCTTCTGCTGCTGCTATTCCTATGAAGAGTAATGTTAGAACCTATGGTCCATATGCCTCTGCTAATTTTATTACAAGTTATGGAGGAACCAATGTTCGTACAGAACCAGATCTATGCCCTTGGGTTTTTGGTTCTTATGCGAATATGAATGTGGCTGGACAAACAATGGCTAATGCCGTCGCTGTTGGTTTAAATAGGGCTGAAACGGGTCAGGTTACTATACCAGGACTTCCAACTGCTTTGTCCAATGGACAAAATATTACTTTAGGACTATCATTATTAGCTGGTCCTAACTTGACTTCTTTTAATTTTAATTTTGGTTCTAGCGGAGCTACTACAAGTTATGAGTTTAAAACTTTTACTCCAAAAATTGGAGATTTGTCTAGGTTGTATATTGAAAACTTAAAGTATAATAATCAAAAAAGAGCTGAACAACTTAGACTATTAAGAGAAGACAGAGTAGTTGCTACTAAACAAGCTCGTAAAATTAGTAAAATCAAAGGCGTTCTTAATAAAATGGAGCAGTCTTATACTCAAAGTCCTACGAGACAAGCTTCTCTGCAACGAGTATTGGTAGGAGAAAGGTATGATTTTCCTGTTTTCGGTCCTAATTATTCTGTTGTAGGAACTACTCAAAGAACAGTTGTTGGTATTGACACATTAGCTAAAAGTGCTACTGAGATGATTTTCGATTATCAAAGAAAAGCTTATGCTTCTTTAGATTCTATTTTTAGTCCAGTATCAATAAATGGAGGAGGTATTACTACCAGTCCTTCAGGTGCAGAATGGATGACACCATTTTCTTCTTTTACGAATATTCAAGATGCAGTAAAATCTTCTCCCATATTACCCGTTCCTCCTGTTATAAATACGAAAAAAAATGATAGTAGTGGGCATAACCTATCTATAAATCAAGATTATCTTAATCCATTAACAAGCTCCTTTAGTCCTGGTGAGCATCATCACGCTGGAAGTGGCTTAGGTCATTCTATAGAATTAGTTGGTAGAAACGAAGGGATTCCTAGTGGTGAAGGTGGGTTGTTCAACACTATGACTAGAACTGATGACCCAGACAAATATAGTGAAGACTATAGATTTTTAGGGTTAAGAGGGCCTTTAGTTTTACATGCTTGGGGATATGATCTAGAAGGAAAGCCTATTCCAAATGCTATTGATAAAGATTTTCCGGCTAGAAGTGGCGAGTTTATTTCTGAAGAAAAATTCCAAAACGTCGACTATAACAATCTCGCTGCCGTGACAGGTCTAAAAGATGAGTTTTTACAAGATTGGCTATCTAAACCAGGAACATGGCCAGCAGGACCAATAGATTTAAGATGGGATAGAAATCGTGGTGTTTGGGTGAGTCCCCCAAGTCATAAAATTGTAGTTGTGCAAGCAGCTCAAGATATAGATGAATTTGGTTCGGGTTCTGGAATATTGATCAATAGAAATTCGACACAAAATAAACAATATGGCCATGAGATTTTTGATGAAGACGGCCAAGTAATTCAGTCCGACGATAATCAGGGTAATAACGATACTGCTATTATTCTTGCTGATAGATTGGGTAATGCTATAGGAGCAGGAGAACGTGGTTATGCGTTTTTTGATGGTTTTAATTCAGAATATCTTATGCTTGGTGGCGCTGGTACTCCTATAAAGATTGGCAAATTTTGTAATCAGTGGCCATCTCTTTCTAATGTAAAAGATTCTAGAAATGCAGTTAAAAGAGTTGTTTTATACAAGCCTGATGATACTTGTTCTTCAAACAATTGTTCTTTTGTTCCGGATACGGAAGTAATAGCGGGTATAGTTCAGCCAAAAACGGTTAATGTAATGAATCTATTTGCTAATGTTGCTGCGGCAGAATATCAAACAAAATGGTGTGCGTTTTTTAAATACGGAAGTATTTATATTTTAATAGCTGCGGAGTGTTAAGATGTTTTTAGGAGGCGACCAATATCGTAATGATTTAAGTAATAACGTGATCATTAAATGTCACGTTTGTGGAAATACGGATCTGAGATATCTTGGATATTTAAGAACACCCAGTACAGACCAGGAAAAACCTTATGTTTGTGGAAACGGTCATGAAACATGGGGGGCTTTGGATGATTGGTCCATTAAAGGGGGTACAGATAAGTATGCTCAAGAGGTTGATGATTGTTGTTGCGAAGGTATAGAATGTGAATTTCCACAAAGTATATTTGTACAATTTAGTGGGATTATTGGAGTTCAAGCAAGAGAAAGTTCTGTCACTGAGAATCTATATTCAGATAGCTTGTCATTAGATTTTGCTTCTAGAACTAATATGCCATATAATATGTGCTATCCTTGTACCACGCTAATATTCACAACCGGAGATGGACCAGAAGCTGGACAGATAGAAAGTTATTCTTGTGGTGGTTTTTATGCTACTGCAAGTAGTATAGGTTTTAGTGGAGAACCCCAAGAACCAGCAACGATTTGGCCTTGGAGAATACCAACTTTCACATCTGCCGGATATGGAGGATCCCCCTATCAGCTTTACTATAATAAGCAAACTGGATATTTTGACGGATCTATATATGCTAGCGGCATAGCAGGGGGTAGTTGTGGTTGTTTAGATGATGCTCCAGATGGCAATAATCCTAGGAATACATTTGGCGCAAAATATTGTGGTCCTACAGGAACGCAAACAGAAGAAGAGACAGGAGGTGAGATAGGTTTTACTCCACCAGAATGTTTACCTAGAGAACACTGTACTACTGATATTTATTATCCACCATGTTTAGAAGCGGGTACATATAAGTGCTCCGATGTAGATGCTAAATATAGAGTTCCTTGTGAAAATCCAACAGATAACTATATAATTAATTTAGGAGAACGTGGCAACTACTCATACGGAGGATCAGTAGATTGGATCGGCCCGGCGAGAACTCCATATGCCCGTTGTGATTTTAGTATATTTTTAGTTAGTGGAGTTGTCGGCACTCCTCCATCACCATGTGCAGACTTAGGATACGAGGGAACAGTTAATGCTCAGTCTTTGTTAGGAAACCCAATAGGTAAATTTGAACAACCAAACTGTCTTAGGAGAGTTAAAAGCCCAAGTGCTTTAGGAAACTATTATGCGGTAAATACAGAAGATATTTCTAAACAAACTATTATACTAGATCGTTATTATCGAACAGGAGGTTCGGTTGATTATCAGTGGGACGATACTATAGCAAAGCCTAATATTCCATCATCTGGAAATGATATTAATAATTTTGGAGATATAGGGTATACGGATGCTGTTCAGGGTAGATACTATCCATACCCATTTACTGCTCATAGTGGATCTTTGACAGAGCCGGAATTGGTGGCTATTATTCATAGCGAAAGCGGTGTCGGTGGCCAAATAGCTTTCGATACTTTTCCGGTGTCGTATGATAGTGACGATTTAATGGATGTAGCTTTTGATTACTTTAAGCCTCTCAAAGGAAGGTGTGAATATAAGCATAGGATTACTGTTCATGGATATGGAGTTAAGTATCCTTTAATAGACGATCCGATATGGAAAGAAGATGATACATACGACTATCCTGTTTTTCTAAAAGGCAAAAACTATAAAATTGGAGACAAAATAGAATTTAGATGTTGGAAAGTTTTATATGACTCTGAAGGAAATCCTATTGACGACCTAAATAATACTGATACAGAGTCTGTTTGGTCGGAAGAATGTAGAGAATTAATCGTCGCTAAGGCTACTGTTACAGAAGTTGATGATAATGGTGGTATATTGTGGTATGAATTTGATGAAACCGATGATAATGACGACTTACTAATGAGCGTAGGGAATTGTCCTTGTGACTATGATCTGTGTTCTAGCCCGCAATACCTTAACGGCAGTTTAGAATGGGATGTTAATTTTAACCCATCTATTCAATGTAAAGGATGTTTATCTAAAGATGTTTATCCGAGTAAAAATCACAAAGTAGATGCTTTACCAAATATATTAGATGAAAACTTACTTCGACAAATACCAGGTAAGTTTCCAGGATATCCTAATTTAGGATGTATTGCTACTGAGAGAGAAGGACAATATCAATACGATTTTTGTCAATATACGAATATTCTAGGAAAACCGTATGGTGATAATGGCACGCCAGATTGTCAACAAAGTTGCCAATGGACACTTACTTGTTTAGCTACGGATGAATGGGGAAAGATTTCAGCAACTCCATCATTGTTTTATGAAGACGATTGTGTTGGAACCAATTGTTATTGTCAGTATGCCGACGGTGATACTCCGTGTGGTGATGGTGGATGTCCTGACGCTACGGGAGATCCTGCTGGAACAACATATCCGTCCAAATGTTTATGCAGCCCATATTCTAATTTCACTCCCGACGATCCTGCTCCATATGTATTACCAGCTAAAGATCCTACTTTTTCTACTCCGCCTCTGTGTTTCCCCAAAAATAATACATGGGAATGGCATGAAAATAATTACGCCAGATCTGCTTGTTCCGGAGAACCGGTAACGCCAGAACAAAGACCGTATATGGACGATATCTTGATCATTCCACCTAAGAAAGCCCAATACAAATATAAATGGATCCCTAAAGTTGAATGCACATTATCTGCTATAGAGGATTGGGTTCCAGATCTATTCCCCGGTGCTTCAGAGCTCGATATAGCCACTGAAAAAGATCAGTTTTTATTGAATACTGGTGAAGGATGCAATCCTTTAAATATAGATGTTTATGGTAAATCATACAAATTCCCGTTAAAAGAACTTGATTCAGAAGAAATAGATAAGCCATGTAGAGTACAAAATCGTTACCAAGGAATAGGTACCTTGTATGTAAAGTATACGGAAGGTTCTTGTGAAATAGAACCCACAGAGTTTAAATTTTCAGATAATTATTGTAGAGTATATGGTTTTTATCAACAAAGACAACCAACGTGCGATGTGGTTTATAAAGGCCAGTATATTATGAGAGCGGCACAAAAAAGAGATATACTTGGTGTGTTCTACCGGGATTACGATACTCGTCACGCCACTGATTGTGAGCCAATAATAGACAATATTACCATAACATTAACTAAAAAAGAAGCTAAGTTTGATGTTAGCGTAGGTGCTCCGTACATTCAAGATTTCTTAATTCCAGAACAACTTCCTGCTCCGCAAGTAGGGCCAGACGGGAAATTGGAATGTACTGCTGATCCTTGGAACCACCCCTCTCTAAACGGTAACGATAATAGTAGATTATTTAATCATGGATTTTATGCTCCTACTAGAAAATATTTTTCTAGAGATAAGATTATTCCAGGAGAGTCATTAGAAGGATTTCCAGAAGATACAGTTCAAATTGATCAGATATATCCAGAGGCACAAATGTGGGAATTAGATGGATATGATCTGATTACTATAAACGAGCAACTTAAAGATATGTACATTAAAGGGCAATGGGATCTACCAGACCCAAGAAGTAATGTCAGAATAGGTACTTTTGGATTGGAAGAAGGCGACCCTTGTGTAAATCCTTCTTATGCTGGGGTTGCTTTTAGTGGCTTTGTTAAGATTGGAACAAGGACGAGTTGGATAGACAAATTTCCATATCCTTGGGAAACTAACGTAGATGTTAGTGATGATGATATTGGTGAACCCTGGAGGCTTTTGGGAGGAGTACCTTCTGATGTTATGTTTAAAAATAATTCAGCAGAAATAGTTCTTGGTAGCGTTAAAGAATGTGATTATTGTTCATCTAATGAAATGGGTATTTTCAGTCCTACAGAAAAAATAATCATTGGCACAGAGATAGGAGGATATGATACCAGTATTTATTATACCCATAAAGTATTTATTAGATCGGATCCTGATCCAGAGTATGAGGATGAGGGATACAATCATGCGAGGTATTTGGTATTTAGGTGTTTTGGCAGTTCTGAAGGAAATTTCTTTGTTCATTCATTTGTCGAATTATTAGAGCAATATGCAGAGATATGGATGGATAGACTAGACATAAATTTGGTTGTTAATGACTTGTCTGATGGAGAGCAGTTGTACCTTGCGCTTCTAAACGATACGGAAAGATCTGTTTTCTGGAATTTTATTTTTAATGGAGCCAACAATGACAAACTAGATAATCTTACAAAAGTAGAAGTTATAAGATATGAGGTTTTAGAAGATGAAGACGGAAATGCTCAAGGACCAAAAAATATAGGTGTTTTATACGAAGAGAAAAGGTGTGAACTACCTAAGAGAGCAGGGTCTATTGAATCGTTGATCGTGCAAAACCCAGGAGAAGGCTATGCTTTTGAAATAGAGGAAAGAGTTCCTCCTACTGGTGTGTATCAAGTTATCCCCGGAGCAACAATTAGTGTCACTACAGAACCGCACAATTTAAAAAGAAGAGCTGAGTCATATAGATTGAGTAGTGTGAATATTGAAGGTAGCGGATGCTGTTATGAAGTGGGGGATATAGTTGAATTACGTTTTAATGATACAGATTATCGTGGCGATGGTATACTTTATGGTGATGTAAGACCAGCAATTAGAATAACAGCAGTTGAACAGGATGGAGTTATATCAGATTGGGAAGTAGAAAGGTCAGGAACATTTTTTAAGTATATGGGAACGGGACAACATAGAGCGTTTCCTGTAAGCGTAGTTGTAAATAACTATTGGAATATTCCTGGAATAACGGATGATTCGTCTAAATTAGGTAAGCATGCATTGTTTAGGCCAGTGATCGGTGTAGATCCTTCTGATCCAGATACCTATGGCAAGATCAAAAGAGTGGAAGTAGAATACGGAGGTATAGAATATGTAGAACCAAATGTTTACTGGAGCATCAATACTACTGCTGGTACTTATGATGAAGATGACGATCTTATTTCTGGTCTAGATATTCAGCATCTCGTTGATCCATGTAAATATGAGATTGATGGAAATGGAATGAGTTCTGAAGCTGTTGCTGCCTATAGAGAATGGTATACTCAAAACGGTTTTGGTGCGTTTGTTGAAACACCTGGAGACCTTATCAAGCCAGAAGGTATTTTTGATGATTTCAATGAGATAAGATTTCCAGACAGATGGAGATTACCAAAGACAGACGGTACACCTTCTTTCAAAGATAGTACTAAATATTATTACAAAACACATGGTAATCAAAATATTAAATGGTCAGATAAAGTTAAAAGTTGGTCAACTGTCATACAATCTGGATTTTGTCCTTTTGGTCCGGACGGTTTACTCAATAGAACATATGATATGGCTCTTGTAGAAGAAATAGATTTAACTGGACAAGATGCTAACGCAGACCCTTGGAGACCATTTGTCGGCACTTGTTCTCAGGAGTTATGCGACTATATTATTAATGATGCTCCGTCTCAAAATATTCCAGATTGGGAGTATAATGACATTGAGTATCCCGGCGGTCCTGCTAATGGAGCTTGGTTGTGTAATAGAATGCCTGGGGTTCCAGACCCTCCTGAAGGAGTTCCTTTGCCGAATATTTGGATGTTGGAATTTGGCGGAGACACGCAAGGTGCTGGTTCTTATTCCGATTGTCACTATCTTGGATGTAATGTTTTTACAGTTTACGATACTCATAGATTTCCTATTGTTGGAGTTTATGGTGCTGGTACAAGTGCGACAATAGGAACTGCTCCAGGAGGCTGGAATGCAAATCGTAGACCAAAAATACAAGGGTGTTTAGGAAGTACAATACCAGTAAATGGAGATTGGTGTGCATATGGATATCAACCAAGAAGATTTATAGACATAAGCGAGCAATTGTCTCAGGATAAATGTTTTAGTGCCGAATACAGTATGTTTGCAGAATTTGCTAAATATTTAGACGGTACTTCGCTACTAAATGTTCTTAGGGGCAAGGTTATTACTTACAAGATGAAAGACCCTATTACTATGAAGATTAGCTATAATGATAATGACGTTCCAGTTCATGAGCCTTGTGGAGACGCATATTGTTTAACTACTATAACTAATTTTAGTTATGTCGATAAAGAGACTATATATTCTGAATTTAGCACATTTGAAGAGTTATGTAAAAAATATTGTGGAGAAGATGGGTGGAATCCTACGGGTAATAGTTGTAGTTGTGATTTTGATTGTCCGGGAGATGGTTGTTCATATTCTATAGTACCAGGAGAGTGTACATAATGTTATGTGATTTTGATAAAACAAATAAAGAATGGATATGTAAAAATTGTGGTAGAAGAGCAAAAATAGAATCAAGTCAACGATATATGCCTACAGCAAAATGTAGAATCCCAGAAAATTATAGATCTAAGAATAGTCTTTTAACAAAGACCAAAAAGGGTGTTGGGAATTCACTTTCTGAAATCTTAAAAAAAATCAATATAGATTACGATCCAATGTCTGTTGCTCGTAGAAAAATAATGTTCTTGAATAACAAAAGTTCTGAATGGTGTTATGAAAATATAGATTTGATTTTAAAGCTTATGAAAGAAGAAGCCATTAAAAAAAGAATACCATATGTCGAATCACAATTTTTAGCTATTATTAGATTAGCTATTATTAGGTCCAATACTATTCAATAGGCGGGTCATCTCAAACTGGTTCACCATCGCCTGGTTCACCATCGCCTGGATCGCCTCCACCATCACCTCCCCCATTACTTGGGCTATCCCCACAGGAATCACCAGGGTCATATTTATGCTTATATGTTCCCACTTGATAGTAGGTATCATATACGACCTCATTATCTTGAATTCCAGTCTTGATTAGTCTTTTAAAACTATTTGTTAGTCTATCATAAACTATAAATTTCCAAGCATCTGGATCTGTGTATGCGTCATCATTCTTGTAGTATATATTTGGGTCGTCGAGAATATGATTTGTATTATCTATTTTAACTTCTAATAATTCACCTATCTTATCTGCTCTGCAAGCATATCCTAAATTATAAGAACTGTCTGTTTTATTAATAGCACCAGCAGCAAATATTAGGCCTATAATTTTTAATATACCACCAAAATCAGCCAATAATACAGCGCCGCTATCTCCAGCATAAACAGGCTTACTGTTTTCATCTTCTTCCAGATTTCCGTACTTATATCCAAAACTCAAACATCCTAGAAAATGAGTATCAATAGACGAAGCCTTTTCTGTATTATAATAATAGCTCAGAAATGATGTTGGCCCAGTAAAGTTAAAATCTTCAAGACTTTTTTCTATTTTCAGACTAACATTCTTTTGTTTAATCTCTAAAGGACAAGCATTTTGTCCAGCAAATCCAGAACTACCACCAACAAACCATACTCTAGTACCTATGGTCAATCCATCTATTTCTTGTTTTGTGGCCAATGGATAATATGGTTGTAGAATATCCATACAATAATCTAAATATACTGTTTCTCCATTGGTTTGAGAACACTCTATAGTGATACATTGACTTGTATTTTCCCAAAAATCCATGAATACATCTTTGTCTAAGAATAATTTCCCTAAAGAACAATCGTTATCGTCAAGTTGTATATAAAAGTTATCCGAGTATAATCCTGCAGCAATAGTATAAGTACCGCACTGAGGAACTCCAGCGTGTGTATAGCTAATGATTTCAGCTAATTCTAATGGGTCGTCAGTGTATGTGGCATGCTCAATTTTAGTAATCGGTAAATAATTTTCTTCGCTCAATAATAAATATCCAATCTTCGTGGCTTTTGTAATATTTAATTGATAGTTGATGCAAACAGGGATGTTTCCAGACAATGTGTGGTCTACTACACAAATAGTTATATCATAAACTGGTTTGATGTCATGGTCTAGTATTGTTCCAGAGTTTAGATATAGTTCATAAACTCCATTGGTAAAAACAATCGAAAAATGCACCGAGTCTAGTCCGTATAATTTGACTATATTTGAATCTAAATAAAGAACATCAATATCAGGATCAAGCCATTGTAAAGACCCTAAGTATATCGGGTCATTAATAGGCGTGTCTTCTGCTAAAGTTGACACAGGAGTATCTATGAAATCTATCAGAATGGGATTTTCGTTTACGTCAATAACAGATAAGGTATAATTAGTTGATGGAACATTAAGATTGACCGCAAATGGATCGGCAACATGAACAGATATACTGTAGTATGGTTTTTCTTCATAGTTCAGAACTACGCCAGTTTTTAAGTACAGTATATTGTGGTCTATTTCAAAAAATACCGCATCATTTCCAGATAAAAATAACACGTTAGTACCATAACCATCGTCTATATATGAAATTACTCCTAGTGGAATTCTAGCATATGATGTGTCTGTATTTTCTTTAATAGATAGTCTTGGATTTAATATTTGTATCGACGAAGGGGCGTAATTAACTTTATTTACAAATAGTTCATAAGTAGCACTAGCTACATTCCACCCTAGTTTTTCTATAACTACAATAATATTAAAACGTTTTTGTGTTTCGTAATTCAGAATAACGTCTTGATTCAAATACAGAACATCATTTTCGATATGGAAATTCTCAGAATCCGGACCATATATAGCATACTCATAAGGAGGATCTGTTAAAACAAAAGAGGTTTCTATATCAGCAACAGCAATTCTACTTGCTGTAGATGTGTTTTCATCGATATTATTTAATGTGGGAGAAATTTGTATAGTAGGTTCTTCTGCTGGTCCAGGTTTAGTGGTTTCTCCATCTTCAAGGTCATTAACGAATAATGTATAATTTACAGATAGAGGTTGACTTCCTTCGATATTGTTATTGTATCCATAAATTTTAAGCGGATATTCTGAAATATATTCATAATCTAAAGAGGTACCGGCTATAAGATATAATCCACTTCCAACTGTTTTAAAATATTCTGACTGCTCACCAACTATTAGATAGTTATTATCTCGTTCGTCTTGATCGTTAAAACCAATATTTGCTAATAATAAATCGTTTGATATAGTTGTGTTCTCATCAATATTATTGATAACAACACCTAAAAACATACCATAAGAAGGATCGTTTAGATTGGTGACTACTAATTTATATGAATCTATTAGAGGAGGCGCATCGGGCAATAATTCATCATAAATTCTTACGACAATATTATATTCAGACTTTGTTTCATGGTCTAAAACAGTTCCCGCTTTTAAATAAATAGGAGCTTTGCCATAACGTGTATTTTGCAAGTCATCTGGTACATCTACAAAGAAATAATCGGCGTCATCTCCTATTATTTCTATTTTGTGATTGCCTTGTATGTCGTAGTCTGGTTCAAGCCAATATACTTCTGCTACTTTTAAATTGTATTGTAATGGGTATATCTCTCCATTTAAGTAAAAATCTTCTTCATATAATGTATCAAAGAGATCCACTATAAAGAAATTATAGATAAACTCGTTCACGTCTGTAACATTAAAGCTATAATAGAGTCCTAAAGGTCCTTTTTTCCCTATTAAACTATAATCGATCATTTCAATAATGACCGAATATTTATTTTGTACTTCGTAATTGAATCCTTCGAGGTTTGGTTTGTACCATAATTCTAATTCCGATAATCCTGAAGAAGCTAGTGATTGCCCAAATTCTGGTCCAAATCCAACTGGAGATATTGGATGTTCAGAATCCTGTGGTAAAAGCATAAACAGAGGAGCGTCTTTGCCGATTAAAGAAAAAACATTTACTCCTTTTTCATCAATATCATTCAAAGATATATTTGCTAAATGAATGCCGCTGAATGTTACATAATTTTCAGGAAATACATTGTTGATACCGGATATTCCTATGGCATAAACATCATTATCATCATAAATCTCTAAAGAATATCCAGAACATATTACTTCTTTAGTTGTGATGGGTAGTTTTGTAGTTTCGTCTACTATTACTTCTGTTGGTCCTCTTGTAGTGCTATTATAGTCTTTTACGCATATTGTTATGTTATATTCTTGTTTTACTTCAAAGTCTAATAGAACGTCTTTTTTAAGATATAGTTTTGGATTTGCTTCTCTAGACCCAACAGAATTTGCTTCGGGCATATCTAACTCAAAATATTTACTATCTTCTCCAGTTAGCCATGCCTTATATTTTCTATAATTGTCTTTGTCTTCTATGATAACATCTGCTACAAAAATTCTTTTGTCTGTGTCTGTATTTTCCAATAATCCAGCAACAGCGACTTTTATATCTACCTTTTTTAGATCTTCGTTAAGTATAAAATTTAATTGCTTCCATGAGTCTTTAGCTATTTCTGTTCCTTTAGGAAAGGCAAATACAGCAGCATCTATATAGTTTGGATAGATATCAGGACTTTCTGGGTCGTAAGAAGAAGCCTTTAATGGATAATACCTTTTGACAGGCCCCAAATCCTGAGACGGCCCAAAGTCAGGTAAGTCTGGTTGATAAACAGAAGTAACTGGGCATCCACTATTATTAACAAAGATATTATCTGGGTTTATCGTTGTGCCATTTTCTTGTAGAAACTTATAATCGCCAGTTCTATAATTTGAAAATATTAAGTTATGACCAGCAGTTAGTCCATAGATGGTATTATCTACATCGTCTATTAAAATTGCACCTAATGTTCCTTGTGGTGGTTTTTTATTTCCGTCATAAGTATAATCATTACGTCCATCTTGTACGTTTGTAATCTCTCCATTTTCTGGATTACATCCGATGTATACGCCACATCTCAACTCTTCATTAACAGGCAATAAAGAGCGATGTTTTTCTGACCATTCTCCATTAATTCCAACGCCAGAACATCCAGAACATCCTGTAGAGCCTAATAAATAAGCAAACGAGTTACCTACAATAATATCTGTTGGATATTCTCTGCTATCAATTGATATAATCGGCGGTATTATTTCTTCTAGTTTTAGATTATTTTTATCTTTTTTTTGGTCAACAGCAAAAACTATAGCTTCTGTATCTATAGTTTGATTTCTAATACTCTTTTTACCTATTCCAACTGAATTAACTGAACTACTAAATGTTTTATATAGCTCAAATATTTCTTTGTCTAAATTATTTTTCATAGTTATTTAGATGGTGTCCATTTATGCCATCCGTAATTAGGTAACCATTCATTTTTATCGTCTTTACGTTTTGGAAACAGAGTTCCGCCCTTCTTATGCTGACCAAAAGACAATAATCCACCACAACTTGTACATTTTAACTCATAGTAGTCGTTACCTTCTACTGTTCGACAAATGAATTTTAGGTCAGAACTTTTGCATAAGCCGCATGCTTTTTCTCCGAAAACTTCTTGAATCATAGCTAATTCTTTGAAGACTTCTTTTTGACCTGTTCCTTCTACTTCAAATGTCAATCTGTCATTCACTTTATAATTTAATTTCATAATACACCTTATTTCCAGTTCGGGTCATAACCCAATACGTCTTCTGGGATTTTATTACTTTGTTGATAGCTTGCAATCACAGACACAGCATTTACCGCATCATTATATGAGATATTATAGACGTTTTCTTCTTTAATGTCAAGTTTGCTTAATAGTTTAATCATATGGATATCTAATCTTTTGCTTAGAACATCCATAAAGTTAATTTGATTATTAGTTATTTTATGAACAGTATCCATGTCTGGATGGTCTTCAATTTCAGAAGCGACTTCTTCTGCTGCAACAACTTTACGCAAACGCAACGCTCTACGAAGGGCGCGACCTTCCGCTCTGGTTTCTGCTACAGCAACAGGGTGATTCCGAAAAATCTTGTCACAGTTGCCCCAATAAACGTCCGCAGCGCCCGTTACAAGCTTAGTATTATAAAGACCAAGTCTTGATTCAGTTGCTGCGTTTGGTTTAAATGTGAGGCTAAAGGTAACTGTAGCCCTCATCTCGTTATCTCTGCTAGGAGTTTGATCAACCTTAGTTGTTGCCTCCATGATCTCACAATCCATAACTTTCTCAAAGATTCGACGCAATCCATCTGTTGTAGGATTACCCATG
>Ga0070754_10001145_pt1 | contig 21820 bp, 18 predicted proteins | sample VirMetDEL_Sep_01_FD_75181 | JGI IMG/M metagenome (GOLD analysis project Ga0070754, IMG submission 75181) | Aqueous microbial communities from the Delaware River and Bay under freshwater to marine salinity gradient to study organic matter... | ecosystem: Environmental > Aquatic > Marine >... | reverse complement strand
CGATGACCACCGAAGAAATGGACTACGTGTTTGGCATGCCTTACGCACGTGTCCCGCACCCTGCGTATGGCAAGGAAAAAATCCCGGCCTACGACATGATCCGTTTCTCGGTGAACATCATGCGTGGCTGCTTCGGCGGCTGTACCTTCTGCTCGATCACCGAGCACGAAGGCCGGATCATCCAGAACCGTTCCGAAGAGTCGATCATTCGCGAGATCGAAGAAATCCGCGACAAGGTTCCGGGTTTCACCGGCGTGATTTCCGACCTCGGCGGCCCGACCGCGAACATGTACCGCATCGCCTGCAAGAGCCCGGAAATCGAATCCGCGTGCCGCAAGCCGTCGTGCGTGTTCCCTGGCATCTGCCCGAACCTGAACACCGACCACTCGTCGCTGATCCAGTTGTATCGCAGCGCCCGTGCGTTGCCGGGTGTGAAGAAGATCCTGATCGCCTCCGGCCTGCGCTACGACCTAGCCGTTGAGTCGCCGGAGTATGTGAAGGAACTGGTCACCCACCACGTCGGTGGTTACCTGAAGATCGCCCCGGAACACACCGAGGAAGGTCCGCTCAACCAGATGATGAAACCGGGCATCGGCAGCTATGACAAGTTCAAGCGCATGTTCGAGAAGTACACCAAGGAAGCGGGCAAGGAGCAGTACCTGATCCCGTACTTCATCGCCGCCCACCCCGGCACCACCGATGAAGACATGATGAACCTGGCCCTGTGGCTCAAGGGCAACGGCTTCCGCGCCGACCAGGTGCAGGCGTTCTACCCGTCGCCGATGGCCACCGCCACTGCGATGTACCACTCGGGCAAGAACCCGCTGCGCAAGGTCACCTACAAGAGCGACGCGGTGACCATCGTCAAGAGCGAAGAACAGCGCCGTCTGCACAAGGCGTTCCTGCGCTACCACGACCCGAAAGGCTGGCCGATGCTGCGCGAAGCACTGACCCGCATGGGCCGCGCCGACCTGATCGGGCCGGGCAAGGATCAACTGATCCCGTTGCACCAGCCGGCCACCGACAGCTACCAGAGCGCGCGTCGCAAGAACTCGACGCCGGCCGGCAGCCACAAGGTCGCCAAGGAAACCACCACCAGGATCCTCACCCAGCACACCGGCCTGCCGCCCCGTGGCAGCGACGGCAGCAACCCGTGGGACAAGCGCGAGCAAGCCAAGGCCGCGGCCATGGCGCGCAACAAGCAGGCCGCCAAGGAACGCGCGGATGCGGCCAAGGGCAAGGGCGGCAAGCCAGCCCGCAAGCCGGTGGTACCGCGTTGATCGTTGCCTGAATATGCCAAACGCCAGCCTCGTGCTGGCGTTTTGCTTTCTAGCCGGTGGGGAGTCTGTTTGTTAAGGTGGCGGCCATTAAATCGCTATCGGGAGCAAGCCGAATCGTCGCACCGGCCCTCCCACATTTTGAATGTATTCACACTTCAAATGTGGGAGGGGGCTTGCCCCCGATGGCGTCAGTCCAGTCCCCAACTTTTCAAGGAAGAACACCCCCATGAGCAACCCCCTGCTCAACATCGGCATGGACTCCAACCGCTCGCAGTTCATGGCGCGCCAGCGCATCGAGAGTGAAGTCGACCTGCCTCGGCTGTTTGCCATCATCGACGCCGACCCCGGCATCGTCGGCGCGGGCGTGGTGTATATCGACGCCGACTTCAACGTCGTGACTCTGCGCGAGTTCAAGCCGATCTGCAGCATTCGACCCAAGCGCATCATTGTGCGCGAGGCGCAGAAATACATCGCCCCGGCGCAGTTCGCCGACCAAGTGCTGAACAACCCGCGCGAGTCGCGACTGGTGAGTGAAGCCTTCAACACCACGTTGTCCTGCGGCGGCGCGGTCATTGGCTGGCTGGTGGTGTTGAGCGGCACCATCGCTATCCCGTTCACCGCCGGCGCCAGCACGGTCGTGACGGCCATCGGCTATACCGCCGCCTCGGCGAGCACCGTGTCGTGCCTGGTCGGTGGGTTCCGCACGCGCAACGAAATCGTCAACCCGTCGATGAATGATTACCTGGATAACGAAGAGTGGTACCAGACGGCGACCAAAGTCCTCGACGGTGCCGCCTTGGTTGGCGTGGGCGCCTCGGCGCTGACGACAGTCAAGCTGGTCAACGTCACTCGTGCGGCCACGGGTAAAAGCCTGCGTCAGGTGCTCAAAGGCCTGAACGGGCAGGAGCGGGAGAAACTCACCAAAGAGCTGCTGAAAGTGGCCGACCCGCAAATGTCGAACAAGATGCGCAAGCTGCTGCAACTGAGCGGCGAGTTGCCCAAACGCTTTACGCCGACCCAGCTCAAGCACGCCACCTATGTCCAATTGGGCGATGCCTTCAGTGCGGGGCTGAGCGTCTGGGGCTTGAAGCGTTCGGATAACTACAAACAGGCCAAGACCTTCGCGATTGGCTTGTACGAAGAGGCCGAGTGATGGGTGGTGTTCCTTCGCTTAAACCGTTTTTGCTGGAGCATTTTCCCGCATTCATCGGCGTGATTCTCGCTGGTTGCCTCGGCGGTTCGGCGGCGATTTCCCTGGCGGCCAGCACCTATTTTTCCGACGTGCCCATGGCAACCAATGCCACTGTGTCCTGGTTCGTGGTGATAGCCGCCGCACTGTTCGTGGCCAACAGCAACTTCCTGGTGGTGCGCGGCCGAGCCTGGGCCGTGTGGGCGATGGTGGCGTTTTTTGCGGTGTGCCTGTTGGTCGTGCTGCCGACACTGCTCTATCGGCCGCACTGGTTTATCTACAGTGAAAGCCTGTTCTGGCCATTGCTGGGGTTGTTGCTGATCAACAGCAAGGGCTATCGGTCGATGGTCAAGAAGTTGGTTGAAGTGCGGCGGTTGCGGGAGGCGGCCAAGGCGGTGCTGTAGCCTCGGCACGTGGTTTCAGATTTTGACGTTCTGGCGAATGTTCCAGCCGTATTTGACGGCGCCGCCGTCCTTGCCGCCGTCGGATTTCTGCGGCTGGTAGCTGACTTCGACCGTGGCGAAGTTCAGGGCTATCACCTCACTCAGCACATCGCTGCTGGTCACCGCGTCGGTTTGGTAAGACGTGACCATCACTTCCTTCAGCGTGATCACCAGATACTCCACGGCATTGCTGCCACCGGCCTTGCGCACCACCAACCGTGCCTCCGGGTAATGCTTGCCGGTGGAGCAGGCCATCATCAGGTTGGGTGAAGACTTGTCCATGACCTTGGAGACAGACAGGTTTTCAATATTGACCTTGCCGGCACCGCCGCCGCTGCCGGTATGCATCGAACCGGTCTGGGACATGCCCCAGCCCCATCGGCTGATCTCGATTTCGTCGCGATGGGCCTGGTCTTTGGACTCGCCCTTGATGTCCCCCAGCTTCAAAAACATATCAGTTGCCATTGTCACTCCCTGTTTTGGTGTGCGCCGGTAGTGGCGCGGGGCGTACTTTTTCTTATTCGGGATATGGCTTACAAGGTGCGGCATCACGATCAGGAAGTGCCTGTCCGGATAAAGCGAAGCTTCTGACATTTTTCGGGGATAGGCAGTCTTTACCCTCTGCGCTCTTGTGAACCTCAGGAATAAAGGGATGACTTCCAGCGTATTCAGAGACAGTTTCCTCAGTCTCAATTACATGACGCGGCAGCGGCTGGAAAGCAGTATTGATCTGCGCAAGTTATTTGCGGCGATTGATGCTGATCCGGCCATCGTCGGTGCCGGCGTGGTGTACATCGACGCGCAGCTACGGATGGTTGTGCTGCGTGAATTTCAGCCGATTTGCAGTATCGCGCCGAAGAATGTGATTTTGCGCGAGGCGCCCAGCTATGTCGGGCGGGTGGAGTTCGCTCGGCAACTGGCGAATGAACCGCGAGAGTCGCAGGTGGCGTTTGAGGCGGTGAATACAGCTTTGGCGTGTACTTCTGCGGTGATCAGTTGGATCAGTGGTACTGAGTGGATCGGCGCTCAGTCCGTTCAGCTTTGGGGTTACTGGGGTGGTAGCTGCGATAAGCTTTACATCAGCAACAGCCAGTTCAATTCAGTGCTTAGTTGGCGGCCAGAGGACTCGCAACGAAATTATTGACCCGGCTCTTAACGATGCTCTGGATAGCGAGCCATGGTATCAGGCTGTGACGATTGGTTTGGACGCTGTTTCGCTACTGGGCGCTAGTGTCTCGGCACTGGCAACTATACGACTGGTTAATGCGACAAGAAAATCTACCGGAAAAACTTTGCCGCAGGTGTTGAAAGGACTGAGTCGTCAAGAGCGAGCAAAGTTGACCCAGGAGTTGTTGAGTATTCGGCACCCGGAAATGACCCGGAAAATGATCAGGTTGAAGCAACTCGCTGGAAAAATGCCAAAGCGTTTTACGCCCGCAGAAGTAAAACAGGGCACCGTTTTGCAGATTCAAGACGCTCTAGGTGCTGCCTTAGGGGTTGCTAGCAGTTCGATGTCTGGGAATATTCGCACTGTCGCGGTCGGAATTTATGAGGAGATGACCGAGTGATATTGCTGCTGCCCCTTCGCCCTTTTCTCAAGCGTTATTTACCCGTGTTTCTCGGGGGGATTTTTTCAAGCATTTTTGCTGGATCTTCCGTAGTGGTGGTAGTGCAAAATTACTATCTCAAAGCCATTTCTTTAGCTATTTCGGCACAAGTAGCGTGGTGGGCATGTGTCGTTCTGGCATGCGCCTTGAGTCTTAGCAACATTATGATTGTCCGTGGGCGACGAGACTGGGTGTGGGTCATGGTTGTCTATTTTGGAACCTGCCTGGTTACCGCTCTTCCGGCCATTCGTTATTCCCCTCATCTGTTCATCTATGCCGAAAGTTTGTTTTGGCCATTGCTTGGTCTGCTGATTCTCAACAGCAAGCGTCATCGTGAGATGCGTGGGAAGCTTGTTGAACTTCGTTTTAGGCGAAAACGGATACAGAAAATTGCTGACAGGCTACAAAAAAGTTGATTTTGCTTTGATTAATTGGGAGCGTTGCCTCATTCCCGACAACTTACTGTTCGGGAACATCCGGATCGTCGCGGTTGGGCTGTATGAGGATATATCAGAGTGAGACTTCTCGGACGGAAACATCTCATACCGGTGCGCCCTTTTCTTTTGCGCTACTTTCCCGTGTTTATCGGCGTAATTTTAGCGGGCATCTTCGGCAGTTCTTCTGTTGTTGTGCTGGTGGAAAACTATTATTTACCATCGTTATCGAACGTTGCTGCTGAAAGTGCATGCGTGCTCTTGGCCTGGTTTATCACCCACTGCAATTTCATGATTGCCTACGGGCGACCTAAGTGGGTCTGGGGCATGTATGGCCTTTTCATCGCCTGCCTGTTGGTCGCTGTACCAGGTTTTCATTTTTCACCGAACCCATTCATTTACGCGGAATGCTTCTTTTGGCCGGTACTCGGCCTGCTGCTGCTTCGCAGCAAACGCCACCGGGAACTGCGTGCCAAATGCGTAGAACTTCGCCATATGCGCGGGAAGGTAAGGGTGGCCATTGAAAAGCGGCGCAAACACGAGCGCGCAATAATCAGAATAAAGAAATCGAGGTAATTCCCCACCCCGCCCCCAAAACCGATACCGCCCCACCCACTCCCCGCCACATATATGTGCAGCTCTTGCACCATTGCACCAACGTTGGCGCCGTTTTGGTGCTGTACTGCACCGGGTCTTACGATAAAGCGCAATGACTGCCGCTCTGGCATAAGTCTTGCGCGCGTTGTGTCCATGCCCTGGCTTGCAGGAGGCCGCCGTGTCGATTCATGTCGCGTTGCACCACGTTACGCATTACCGCTACGACCGCGCTGTCGAACTCGGCCCACAGATCGTGCGTTTGCGCCCGGCGGCCCATAGCCGCACGCGGATTTTGTCCTACGCACTGAAAGTGCTGCCCGAGCAGCATTTCATCAATTGGCAGCAGGACCCTCAGGGTAATTACCTGGCGCGCCTGGTGTTCCCGGAAAAGACTGACGAACTGCGTATCGAAGTCGACCTGGTCGCCGAGATGGCGGTGTTCAACCCGTTCGATTTTTTCCTTGAGCCCTACGCGGAAAAAATCCCGTTTCGCTACGCCGCCGACGAGCAGCGCGAGCTGGCGCCGTACCTGGAAACCTTGCCGCTGACGCCGAGGTTCGCCGCTTACCTGGCGGGTATCGACCGCACGCCGCTGCCGGCCGTGGATTTCCTGGTGGGCCTCAACCAACGCCTGGCCGCCGATATCGGTTACCTGATCCGCATGGAACCCGGCGTGCAGACCCCGGAATTCACCCTGGAAAATGCCTCCGGCTCGTGCCGCGATTCGGCTTGGCTGCTGGTGCAATTGCTGCGCAACCTGGGGCTGGCGGCGCGGTTTGTGTCCGGCTATCTGATCCAGCTCACCGCCGACGTCAAAGCCCTCGATGGCCCGTCCGGTACCGAGGTGGACTTCACCGACCTGCACGCCTGGTGCGAAGTGTATTTGCCCGGCGCCGGCTGGATCGGCCTGGATGCCACCTCCGGGTTGTTCGCCGGTGAAGGCCATATTCCGTTGGCCTGTAGTCCCGATCCATCGTCTGCCGCGCCGATCAGTGGCCTGGTGGAGCCGTGCGAGTGCGAATTCACCCACGAGATGTCGGTAGAGCGCATCTGGGAAGCGCCACGGGTAACCAAGCCCTACACCGAAGAACAGTGGCTGGCGATCCAGGCCCTGGGGCGGCAGATCGATGGCGACCTGCTGGCGGACGACGTGCGCCTGACCATGGGCGGCGAACCGACCTTCGTCTCCATCGACGACCCCGACGGCGCCGAGTGGAACACCGCTGCCCTGGGGCCGGACAAGCGTCGCCTGTCGGCCGAGCTGTTCCAGCGCATGCGCAAGCACTACGCGCCCAAGGGCCTGGTGCATTTCGGCCAGGGCAAGTGGTACCCCGGCGAGCAACTGCCGCGCTGGTCGCTCAACTGTTACTGGCGCCGCGATGGCGAGCCGATTTGGCACAACAGCGCGCTGATCGCCGATGAGCAACAGGACTACGGCGCCGACGGCGTGCTGGCCGGGCGTTTCCTGGGCAGTGTTGCCGAGCGCCTGAAGTTGCCGGCGCGGTTTGTATTCCCGGCCTTTGAAGACAACTTCTACTACCTGTGGCGCGAAGGCGCGCTGCCGCAAAACGTCACCGCCCTCGACCCGCGCCTGAGCGATGAGCTGGAGCGCGAGCGTCTGCGCAAAGTGTTCAGCCAGGGCCTGGACAAGGTCATCGGCCAAGTGCTGCCGCTGGCGCGCACCGCTGCCAATGACCGCTGGCAGAGTGGGCGCTGGTACCTGCGCGACAATCACTGCCGACTGGTGCCGGGGGATTCGCCGCTGGGTTATCGCCTGCCGCTGGCCTCGCAGCCCTGGGTGACGGCGGCAGAGTACCCGTTTGTCCACCCGACCGACCCCAACCAGGACTTGCCCGAGCTGCCGAGCACGGCGCAATTTCAACGCCATGGCGAAGCGGCGCCGAGCGTTGAGCGCCTGCCGAAGATCGACGAGTCCGCCGACTGGCTGACCCGCACCGCACTGTGCGCCGAAGCGCGCGAAGGCCGCCTGTATCTGTTCATGCCACCGCTGGAGCGCGTCGAGGACTACCTGGAGCTGGTGGCCGCCATCGAAGCCACCGCCGAAGAGCTGCACTGCCCGGTGCTGCTGGAGGGCTACGAGCCGCCGGCGGATTACCGTCTGAGCAACTTCCGGGTCACGCCCGACCCGGGTGTGATCGAGGTCAACGTGCAGCCGTCCGCCACCTGGGACGAGTTGGTGGAACGCACCGAATTCCTCTACGAAGAGGCGCGACAAACCCGCCTGACCACAGAAAAATTCATGATCGACGGGCGCCACACTGGCACCGGTGGCGGTAACCACTTCGTGCTGGGCGGCGCGACACCCAAGGACTCACCGTTCCTGCGGCGTCCCGATCTGCTGCGCAGTTTGATCAGCTACTGGCACAACCATCCGTCATTGTCCTACCTGTTTTCCGGCTTGTTCATCGGCCCGACGTCCCAGGCGCCCCGGGTCGATGAAGCGCGTAACGATGCGCTGTATGAGCTGGAAATCGCCTTCGCGCAAATGCCCGCGCCAGGCGAAGAATGCCCGCCGTGGTTGGTCGACCGCCTGCTGCGCAATCTGCTGATCGACGTGACGGGCAACACCCACCGCGCCGAATTCTGTATCGATAAGCTCTACTCGCCCGATGGCGCCACCGGGCGCCTGGGCCTGCTGGAGTTGCGCGCCTTTGAAATGCCGCCCCATGCGCGCATGAGCCTGACCCAGCAACTGCTGCTGCGCGCGCTGGTAGCGCGCTTCTGGCGCGAACCCTATGCGCCCCCGAAACTGGCGCGCTGGGGCACTGAGCTGCATGACCGTTTCCTGTTGCCGCACTTCATCGAGCAGGATTTTGCCGACGTGATCGTCGAACTCAACGCCGCCGGCTACCCGTTGCGCGCCGAATGGTTTGCCGCGCACCTGGAATTCCGCTTTCCCAAAGTCGGCGACTACGCCGTCAGCGGTATCGAGCTCGAACTGCGCCAGGCCCTGGAACCCTGGCATGTGCTGGGCGAGGAGGGCGCGGTGGGCGGCACGGTGCGTTATGTGGATTCGTCCCTGGAGCGCCTGCAGGTGAAGTTGAGCGGGCTGCCACCGCAACGCTATTTGCTCACCTGCAATGGCATCCCGGTGCCGCTGCAAGCGACCGGGCGCATCGGCGAGTTCGTCGCCGGCGTGCGGTATCGCGCCTGGCAACCGGCCAACTGCCTGCAGCCGACCATCGCGGTCCACGCGCCGTTGGTGTTCGACCTGCTGGACACCTGGATGCAGCGCTCCCTGGGCGGTTGCCAGTATCATGTGGCGCATCCGGGCGGGCGTAACTACGACAGCCTGCCGGTGAATGCCAATGAAGCCGAGAGCCGGCGCATGGCGCGGTTCTTCCGCCTGGGTCATACCCCGGGCAAGCAGCCGGTTCCGACCGTAGTGGTGAACGATGAATTACCGATGACCCTGGATCTGCGACGTTTCCCCAATAAAAATGACTGAATGCAAGCCAAAATGTGGGAGGGAGCTTGCTCCCGATTGCGGTAAATCAGCCGATACATGAGTTGACTGACCCACCGCAATCGGGAGCAAGCCCCCTCCCACAAAGGATTTGCAGTGTTTGTTAGGTTAATCTGAGCCCCCTTGCCCCTGCCGAGCGTTCCATGTCCGACTTGCTCGACCGTTACCCGCTGACCGCGGGCACTTATCACGAACTGCTGGACGACAGTGGCGCGGTGCGTGCCCATTGGCGGCGCCTGCTCGACCATCTGCAACGCAGCACCCCCGCGCAACTGGCCCAGCGCCAGGCGTTGCTGACCCGGCAGATCCAGGAAAACGGCGTGACCTACAACGTCTACGCCGACCCCAAGGGCGCTGATCGCCCGTGGGAACTGGACCTGCTGCCCCATGTGCTGGCGGCCGATGAATGGCAGCACCTGTCGGCCGGCATCGCCCAGCGTGCGCGGCTGCTCAACGCGGTACTGGCGGACCTCTACGGCCCGCAACGCTTGATCAAGGAAGGCCTGCTGCCGGCCGAACTGGTGTTCGGGCATAACAATTTTCTGTGGCCGTGCCAGGGCATCCAGCCGCCCGACGGTACGTTCCTGCACCTGTACGCCGTCGATCTGGCGCGCACCCCGGATGGCCGCTGGTGGGTTACTGCCGACCGCACCCAGGCCCCTTCGGGCGCCGGTTATGCGCTGGAAAACCGCACCATCGTGTCCCGCGCCTTTCCGGATCTGTACCGCGACCTGCAGGTGCAGCACCTCACCGGTTTCTTTCGCACCCTGCAGGAAACCCTGGCGCGCCAGGCGCCCAGCGATAGTCAGCCGCCGTTGATCGTGCTGCTCACGCCTGGGCGTTTCAACGAAAGCTATTTCGAACACCTGTACCTCGCCCGTCAGCTCGGCTACCCGCTGGTGGAAGGCGGCGACCTCACGGTGCGCGACAGCACGGTGTTCCTGAAAACCCTCAGTGGCCTGCGTCGGGTACACGCGATCATGCGCCGCCTTGACGACGACTTCTGCGACCCCCTCGAACTGCGCACCGACTCGGCCCTCGGCGTGCCCGGCCTGCTCGACGCCGCGCGCCAAGGCAACGTGCTGGTGGCCAATGCCCTGGGCAGCGGTGTACTGGAATCCCCCGGCCTGCTGGGCTTTCTGCCGAAGATCAACGAATTTTTGTTTGGCGAAGAACTGCTCCTGCCGTCCATTGCGACGTGGTGGTGCGGCGAAGCGCCGGTGCTTGCCGAAGCGCTGGAGAAACTGCCCGAGCTGCTGATCAAACCGGCATTTCCGTCACAGAGCTTCAACCCGGTCTTCGGCCGTGACTTGAACGACGCACAACGCGAGGCCCTGGCCGAGCGCATGCGCGCGCGGCCTTACGCGTATGTCGCCCAGGAGCTGGCGCAGCTGTCCCAGGCGCCGGTGTGGCACACCGTCGAAGACCACCTGCAACACCGCGCCATCGGCATGCGCGTCTACGCCGTGGCCAGCGCCGACGGTTACCGGGTATTGCCCGGCGGCCTGACCCGCGTGGCTGCCGAGGCCGATGCCGAGGTGGTGTCGATGCAACGCGGCGGCGCGAGCAAGGACACCTGGGTGCTCGGCGAACGCGCCGCCGGCGGCGAGCAGTGGCGCGCGCAGCGGCCGATCGGCGCCCATGACCTGGTGCGCCGCGACCCTTATCTGCCGTCGCGGGTGGTGGAAAACCTGTTTTGGTTTGGCCGTTACTGTGAACGCTGCGATAACAGCGCGCGCTGGCTGCGCATCGTGTTGGCGCGCTATGTCGACGGCGACGATCCGCTGGCGTTGCAAGCGGCGGTCGAACTGGGCGAAAACCTGCGCCTGTTGCCGGAGGAGGGCGAGTTGCCCGAACGCCTGCTCGCGGCCTTGCTTGGCGACGACTGGCCGTCGAGCCTGCGCGCCAACCTGCAGCGCTTGCAGTGGGCGGCGTCCCAGGTGCGCGGCAAGTTGTCCCGAGAGAACTGGCAGGCCCTGGTGGAGCTGCAACGCGAAGCGCTGGAACTGGAGAGCGAAAGCCCCGACTTTGGCGAGTTGCTGGACTTCCTCAACCGCCTGGTGATGTCCCTGGCGGCGCTGTCCGGGTTTGCCCTGGACGACATGACCCGCGACGAAGGCTGGCGCTTTCTGATGATGGGCCGGCGCATCGAGCGCCTGCAGTTTCTCAGCAGCAGCCTCGCGGCGTTCCTGCGCGGCGTGGCGGTGTTCGATCAGGCCGGGCTGGAATGGTTGCTGGAACTGGGCAACAGCAGCATCACCTACCGCTCGCGCTACCTGGCGGTGCCGCAACTGATTCCGGTACTCGACCTGTTGCTGCTGGATGAGCAGAACCCCCACGCCGTGTTGTTCCAGTTGAAGCTGGTGAGCCGCACCTTGCGTCGTCTCAACGATGATTTCGCGGTGCCCCGGGAAACCGGTCTGGCGCCGTTGGTCGAGCGCCTCGCGCGGTTCGACCTGGGTTGCCTGGAGAACCCGCTGTTTGGCGAGGCCAGCGTGCGTGCCGCGCTGGACGGCCTGGCCGACCTGCTGCAAGCGGTCGCCGATGAGAGCGGGCAAGTGTCGGATCGCCTGGCCTTGCGCCATTTTGCCCATGTGGATGATGTCAGCCAACAAACGGTGTCGGTGTGATGAGTGCGCGCTATCAGATTTTTCACGATACCCATTACCACTACGACAGCCCGGTGTCCCTGGCCCAGCAGTTGGCGCATCTGTGGCCACGGCCATGTGCCTGGCAGCGCTGCACCTCGCAGCAACTGGATATCAGCCCGTTGCCGTCCTCGCGCCGCGATGAGCTGGACGTGTTCGGCAACCCGATCACCCGCCTGGCGTTCGAGCGGCCCCATGATGAATTGTTGGTGAATGCCGGGCTGACCGTGGAAGTGCTGGCGCGGCCGCTGCTGGATTTCCAACAGTCGCCGGCCTGGGACCAGACTCGCGACAGCCTGACCTACAGCAGCCAACCGCTGTCACCGGCGTTGATCGAAGCCTGTCGCTTTCGCTTCGAATCGCCCTACGTGCATCTGAAGAAAACCTTCGTCGAGTTCTCCGAAAGCTGTTTCCCGCCCGGGCGTCCGCTGTTGCTGGGCGCTCAGGCCCTGATGGAAAAAATCTTCGGCGAATTCACCTTCGATGCCGAAGCCACCCAAGTCGCCACGCCGCTGGTGGAGGTGCTGGAGCGCCGTCGCGGGGTGTGCCAGGACTTCGCTCACCTGATGCTCGCCTGCCTGCGCTCACGGGGCCTGGCGGCGCGCTATATCAGCGGCTACCTGCTGACCCAGCCGCCGCCCGGCCAGCCACGGCTGATCGGCGCCGATGCGTCCCATGCGTGGATTTCGGTGTACTGCCCGATGTCGGGCTGGGTGGATTTTGATCCGACCAACAATGTGCAGCCAGCACTGGAACACATCACCCTGGCCTGGGGCCGGGATTTCTCCGATGTTTCGCCGTTGCGTGGGGTGATTCTGGGGGGAGGCAGCCATGACCCGGAAGTGCGGGTGACGGTGATGCCGCTCTTGTAGGAGCGAGCTTGCTCGCGAAAAAACCGAGGGCGCCGCGTTGAACCAGGCACCCCGCGTTATCGTTAACGCACTTCGCGAGCACGCTCGCTCCTACAGTGATGCTTACTCGGCCGGGTCTTTCGGTGTCTCGGTGTCGTCGGTTGCCACTTCGCCTTCCGCATCCGGGTTCAGTGCGCCGGTCTCTTCGTCTGCAGCGGCTTTCTTGCGTTGCAGCTTTTCCTCTTTCTTCTGTTCCTTGGCCAAGTCTCTTTGACGTTTGGCGAAGGAGTAATTAGGTTTGGCCATGGGCGATCCTCTAGGGTCGAAGGTGAGGGTGGGCGGCGCGCAGCTGCCTTGGGTCGCTATGGTAGCAGCTTAGCGGCGCGCTTGGCCTTCACTTACCGCAGGCGTATGCGGCCAACAGACCGCTGAACAGATGATTGAGGTGCATGGTCCGGACTCCAGTGGGTGATGGACCGATCATAGGCGGGGCGTGGCACTTTGGCTGGTTTATTGTATCGATAAGTCTGATAGCCTAAAGTTGTATACAATTTGTTGATTCAGGTCATAAGACTTTCTGCCTGCCTCGGGCACCCTTGTCGCACTATGCGTTGTTTAAACCCTGCCTTGGAGAATCACATGTTTGCCAAACTCGTTGCTGTTTCCCTGCTGACTCTGGCAAGTGGCCAGTTGCTTGCTGCAGAGTGCAAGGTCACCGTCGACTCTACCGACCAGATGTCCTACAACACCAAGGAAATCGTGATCGACAAGAGCTGCAAGACGTTCACCGTCGAGTTGACTCACTCCGGCAGCTTGCCGAAAAACGTCATGGGCCATAACTGGGTGCTGACCAGCGCAGCCGACACGCAAGCGGTCGCGACCGATGGCATGGCTGCCGGCCTCGACAAGAACTACCTGAAAGACGGCGACGAGCGCATCATCGCTCACACCAAAGTCATTGGCGCTGGCGAGAAAGACGCGGTGACCTTTGATGTGTCCAAGCTGAAAGCGGGCACTGACTATGCGTTCTTCTGCTCGTTCCCAGGCCACATCTCGATGATGAAAGGTACTGTGGTCGTCAAGTAAGACCGCATTATCGTTCATCGGGGGCAAGCCCCCTCCCACATTCGACCGCATTCTCATATGGGAACTCGGTCAACTGTGGGAGGGGGCTTGCCCCCGATGGCTACCTCACAATCAACACAACACTATCTGGTTCACCTCACGGCGCAAACGGCATGACCCGCTTGTGCTCGGTCTTGCGATACGTCTCGCAAATGATCCTGAACGCTTCTTCCCGCACCGGCTCGCCGTGCAGGAACTCATCGATCTCGGCATAGGTCACGCCATGTGACGCCTCGTCCGGCTTACCCGGCGAGAGGTCTTCCAGGTCGGCGGTCGGGATTTTCTCCACCAGCGACTCCGGCGCACCGAAGTGCCGCGCAATCGATCGCACCTGGTTCTTCACCAGCCCGCTCAACGGTGCCAGATCGCAGGCGCCATCACCGAACTTGGTGAAAAAGCCCATCACCGCTTCCGCCGCATGGTCGGTGCCGATCACCAGGCCGCTGGCCGCGCCGGCGATGGTGTACTGCGCGACCATCCGCATGCGCGCCTTGGTGTTGCCCAGCACGAAATCGCGGGACACCGCCGCCTTGCCTTCAAATGCCGCCACTTCATTGGCCAGGGATTTCACCGCTGGGCCGATGTTTACGGTGTGGCGCTCATCCGGCTCGATAAAGTCCACCGCGGCCTGGGCGTCGATTTCATCGAACTGGGTTTCGTAGGGCAGGCGCACCGCGATAAAACGATAGGCCTCGTCGCCGGTGCTGGAGCGCAGCTCCTGCGTGGCGCGTTGGGCGAGCAGGCCTGCGGTCAGGGAGTCGACGCCACCGCTGATGCCCAACACCAATGTCTTGAGCCCTGAATTGCGCAGGCAGTCCTGGATAAAGGTCACGCGCCGGGCGATTTCGGCCTCAAGGGCGGCCTGGTCTTTGAACGGCGCTTGAACCTTGAGCTGCTGCGCAATCTCAAGCTGTACGGCTTGCATGATTCACTCCTTGCTGGAAAGGGCAGGTACTTTGAAAACGTGTCGCAAATAGGCGACGAAATTCGGGTCCGTGCAGTGGGTCTTGCCCGCTTCATCGGAGATCTTCGCGACGGGCTGGCCATTGCAGGCCGTCATTTTAAGCACAATGCTCATCGGTTCCACACCTGGAATATCGCAGGTCAGGTTGGTGCCGATGCCAAAGCTCACATTGATCCGACCGCGCAGCGCCCGGAATATCTCCAGGGCCTTGGGCAGCGACAGGCTGTCGGAGAACACCAGGGTCTTGCTCATCGGCTCGATGCCCAGCTTGTGATAGTGGGCGATGGCTTTTTCCGCCCACAGCACCGGGTCACCGGAATCGTGGCGCAGGCCGTCGAACAGCTTGGCGAAGTACAAGTCGAAGTCGCTGAGGAAGGCGTCGGTGGTGATGCAATCGGTCAGGGCGATACCCAGCAGGCCGCGGTATTCGCGGACCCAGCAGTCGAGGGCGGCGATCTGGCTGTCGATCAGGCGCGGGCCGAGTTGCTGGTGGGCCATGATCCATTCATGGGCCATGGTGCCCAGCGGTTTCATATCGAACTCGCGAGCCAGGTGGACGTTGCTGGTGCCGACAAACCGGCCGGGGAAGTCGTGCTTGAGCACGCTCACCACTTCTTCCTGCACGCGGTAGGAGAAGCGTCGGCGAGTGCCGAAGTCCGCCACCTGCAGCTCGGCGAGCTCGTCGCTGCTGGCGTTTGCGATCAGCCAGTCGAACTTGCGGTACAACTGCTCGCGGGCCTGTTCGAGGACCACGGTCTGGTAGCGATAGCGGTTGCGCACTTCGCTGATGATGGCGAGCATCGGCACTTCAAACAGGATCACATGCAGCCACGGCCCGCGCAGGCGGATAAACAGCTCGCCGTTTTCGATGCCGGTGTGGACATAGCGCAGGTTGAAGCGGAACAAGCCGAGAAAGCGCAAAAAATCCGGCTTCATGAAGCTGATGCGCTCCAGGAAACTCAGTTGGTCCGCGCTCAGGCTCAACTCGGCGAGGCGCTCGAACTGGTAACGGATCTCCGCCAGGTACGGGCGCAGGTCTTCACTGTTGCGGCAACGAAACTCCCATTCAACTTCCACATTGGGGTAGTTGTGCAGCACCGCCTGCATCATGGTCAGCTTGTAGAAGTCGGTGTCGAGCAGGTTCTGCACGATGCGATCGGCAAACACACTCTCGCTCATAACGGGAATCTCCAGACAGGACGGCGATGGGCGCCGGCCTTTACGCACAAGAAAGGAAGGGGGCTAGTGGCGCATAGACCTGTGGGGTTTTGCCAGTGATTTTTTCAGTGAGGCCACTGGCCCTATCGGGGGCAAGCCCCCTCCCACAGGTTGGAATGCATTTCAAATGTGGGAGGGGGCTTGCTCCCGATAGCGGTTGTGCAGACAACACAGGTTCACACTTGCTCCATCATCGACTTCACAAACTCCCGCACCTTGGGCACCTCCGCCGAATGCTCGGGGTACGCCAGGTAATACGCATCCTGGCTCGGCATTGCATGCTGCCAAGGGATCACCAGCTTGCCGTCGGCCAGTTCCTCCTCCACCAGGAAGCGCGGTAGCAACGCCACGCCACAGCCCACCTGCGCCGCCCGAATGCACATATAGAACGTGTCGAAACGCGGCCCGTGATAGCTGTGCTCGGTGTGAAACCCCTGGTCGGCGAACCAGTCATGCCAGCCCTGGGGGCGCGAGGCGTTTTGCAGCAGGACCAGGTTGCTCAGTTGCGTGGGGTCGGTGAACGGCTGCGCGGGCAGGCTTTCCGGGGCGCACACCGGGATCAGTTCTTCACTGAACAGTTTCAGGCTCTCGGTGCCGGGGCGTGAGCCTTGGCCGAAGTAGAACGACATGTCGGCCTTGCCTTGCAGCAGCTCGTCCGGTTCCTGTTCGTTGCACAGGTCCAGGTGGATTTGCGGATGACGCAAGCGCCAGCCCTTGAGGCGCGGCACCAGCCAGCGTGCGCCGAAGGTGTAGGGCGTAGACACGCGTAATACTTCGGTCTCGCCACCGTAGGAGCGCAGGTAATGGGTGGACATCTCCACCTGGGTGAGGATTTTGCGCACTTCCACCAAATACAAATCGCCCGCCGGGGTCATCTGCAAGCGTCGGCGTACCCGGCGGAACAGCAGGTGCTGCAGCAGTTCTTCCAGTTGCGCGACCTGTTTGCTCACCGCGCTTTGCGTGAGGTTCAGCTCCTCGGCGGCGCGGGTGAAGCTCAGGTGGCGGGTGGCGGCTTCGAAACACTGCAGGGCAGTGATCGAGGGCAAATGTCTTTTGTTCAGCACGGCATGCCTCTTTTTATGCTTTGCATGAATAAACGGAATGATATCTCGCCTAATCGTCGTTTGTTGGCAAGTCTTGGGCCAGCTACAAATAAGCCCTGGATCGCCGTGCGGGCCGCGGCGCAATTTTTTCTGTATAGATTGAAGGAGTGACCCATGGTTGCTGCATTGCTTGATCGTCTCGGGGTAAACCCGGCGCTGTACCAAGCGGGGAAACAACCCGTGCATTCGCCGATCGATGGCAGCCGTATCGGCAGTGTGAACTGGGAAGGCGCCGCCGAGGTGGAGCAACAGGTCAGTCGCGCCGAGCATGCATTCGAGGCCTGGCGCAAGGTGCCGGCACCGCGTCGCGGCGAGTTGGTGCGCCAGTTCGGCGACGTGTTGCGCGAATACAAGACAGACCTGGGCGAGTTGGTCTCCTGGGAAGCCGGCAAGATCACTCAGGAAGGCCTGGGTGAAGTGCAGGAAATGATCGACATCTGCGACTTCGCCGTCGGCCTGTCGCGCCAGTTGTATGGCTTGACCATCGCCTCCGAGCGCCCGGGCCACCACATGCGTGAAACCTGGCACCCGCTGGGCGTGGTCGGTGTGATCAGCGCGTTCAACTTCCCGGTGGCCGTGTGGGCGTGGAACACCACCCTGGCCCTGGTGTGCGGCAACGCCGTGATCTGGAAGCCGTCGGAAAAGACCCCGCTCACCGCCCTGGCCTGCCAGGCGCTGTTCGAGCGCGTGCTGAAAAAATTCAACGATGCGCCGCAATACCTGAGCCAGGTGATCATCGGTGGCCGCGATGCCGGTGCCGCGTTGGTGGATGACCCGCGGGTCGCACTGATCAGCGCCACCGGCAGTACGCGCATGGGCCGTGAAGTGGCGCCGAAAGTCGCCGCGCGCTTTGCCCGCAGCATCCTCGAGCTGGGCGGCAACAACGCGATGATCCTCGGCCCAAGCGCCGACCTGGACATGGCGGTGCGCGCCATCCTGTTCAGCGCCGTCGGCACCGCCGGGCAGCGTTGCACCACGCTGCGCCGGCTGATCGCCCATGAGTCGGTCAAGGAAGAAATCGTCACGCGCCTCAAGGCCGCCTATTCCAAGGTACGCATCGGCCACCCGCTGGAAGGCAACCTGATCGGCCCGCTGATCGACAAGCACGGCTTCGACGCGATGCAGGATGCGCTGGAGCAGGCCCTGAGCGAAGGCGGCAAGGTGTTCGGCGGCAAGCGCCAACTGGAAGACAAATTCCCGAATGCCTACTACGTGTCGCCGGCGATTGTGGAAATGCCGGAGCAAAGCGACGTGGTCTGCACTGAGACCTTCGCGCCGATCCTGTACGTGGTCGGCTACAGCGACTTCGCCGAAGCCCTGCGCCTGAACAACGCCGTGCCGCAAGGCCTGTCGTCATGCATCTTCACCACCGATGTGCGCGAGGCCGAGCAGTTCATGTCGGCGGTCGGCAGCGACTGCGGCATTGCCAACGTCAACATCGGCCCGAGCGGCGCGGAAATCGGCGGCGCGTTTGGCGGTGAGAAAGAGACGGGCGGCGGGCGTGAGTCGGGCTCGGATGCGTGGCGCGGGTACATGCGTCGCCAGACCAATACCGTGAACTACTCGCTGGAACTGCCGCTGGCCCAGGGCATTACCTTCGACTGATTACCTTAAGTCGAAGTGCGGTCAAAATGTGGGAGGGGGCTTGCCCCCGATGGCGGTGTGTCAGTCAACAGATGTCCAGCTGATCCACTGCCATCGGGAGCAAGCCCCCTCCCACAGTTGAGCTATATGCAGTTCGGAATAGATGTTTGTTAGGTCTCATCGGAGTCTGGCAATGGCACTACGCGAAACATGTTTGTGGGAACAACTCACCCCTGGCCGGCCGGATCGCGCTGCGCTCAAGGGCGAAGTGAAGGTGGATGTGTGCGTGATCGGCGCCGGGATTACCGGTTTGTCGGCGGCCATTCACTTGCTGGAACAAGGCAAGACTGTCGCCGTGCTGGAAGCCCATCGCACCGGCCATGGCGGCTCGGGGCGCAATGTCGGGCTGGTCAACGCCGGCTTGTGGATTCCGCCGGACGAGATCGAAGCCGGTTTCGGCGAGGCGGTGGGCAGCCAGCTCAACCGCATGCTGGGCGCGGCGCCGTCGCTGGTGTTCAGCCTGGTCGACAAATACAACATCGATTGCCAATTGCGCCGCGAGGGCACTTTGCACATGGCGCACAACGCCCGGGGCGAAGCGGATTTGCGCAGTCGTGAAGAACAATGGAAGCGCCGCGGCGCGCCGGTCGAACTGCTCACCGGTTCAGCCTGCGAGCAAGCCACCGGCACTCAAAAGATCTCCGCTGCACTGCTGGATAGACGTGCCGGCACCTTGAACCCGATGGCCTACACCAGCGGCCTGGCCAATGCGGCCGTGGGGTTGGGCGGGCAGCTTTTCGACCATTCCCCGGTTGCGCGCCTGGAACGCCAAGGTGCGGAGTGGTCGGTGCAGACCGCGAACGGTGCGGTGCAGGCTGCACAAGTGGTGATCGCCTCGAATGCCTACACCGAAGGCGAATGGACCGAACTGCGGCGCAATTTCTTCCCAGGCTATTACTACCAGGTCGCCTCCGCGCCGCTGACCGACGACGCGGCCCAGCGAATCCTTCCGGTGGCCAGGGTTCGTGGGACACGCGCCAGGTGCTCAGCAGCATCCGCCGCGACGCCGATGGCCGCCTGTTGCTCGGCAGTCTGGGCAACGGCAACCAGAAACCGACGTGGTTTCTCAAGGCGTGGGCCGATCGGGTGCAGCAGCACTACTTCCCGTACCTCAAATCGGTGCAGTGGGAATGCACCTGGACCGGCTGCATCGCGTTCACCCCGGACCACTTGATGCGCTTGTTCGAACCCGCGCCCGGCCTGGTGGCCGTGACCGGCTACAACGGCCGCGGCGTGACCACCGGCAGCGTGGTCGGCAAGGCCTTTGCCGACTACTTGTGTCACCAGAATCCCCAGGCCCTGCCGATTCCGTTCGCGCCGATGCAACCGCTGGCCGGGGTGGGCCTGCGCAGTTGCCTGTATGAAGCCGGATTCTCGCTGTATCACGCCGGCCAATGCTTGCGGATCGCGATCTGATCAGCGAAATAGCCTTCAGAAGCCGGCACGTTCTTCGCCGACGACTAATCTGTATTGGTGCAAGTTGTAGCAATCACGCACTGTAAATGTGCAGTTCCGTTACGTGCATTGTTACAGCTGTAGGAAGTGTCGTTTGGCGGTCTGGTTGCAGGTGCGACCCATGAAGGTTGTACTTTTTTGATCTATGGGTTGCACCTATTGAAGTTAGAGGGTTGCACGTCCCGACGAACGGAGCCGAAACACCTGCAATAACAATGACACCGTGTCTTTTTGAAGAATAAAAACGTAATGGCACGCGGCTTGCTCTGGGCTTTCAGTGAAAGTTTTGGTTGAAGGTTTGCAGTGAATACTTAGTGCCAATAAACAAAAACCTCGGAGCACCACTCATGTCCCAGACGTTTTACAAGAAAGGTTTTCTGGCCCTCGCCGTTGCAGCGGCGCTGGGTGTTTCTACGTTTGTTCAAGCTGATGTGAAGATTGGCGTAGCGGGGCCGATGACGGGCGCCAACGCCGCTTTCGGTGAGCAGTACATGAAGGGCGCCCAGGCGGCAGCCGATGTCATCAACAAGGCTGGCGGCATCAACGGTGAGCAGATCAAGCTGGTCGCCGGTGACGATGCCTGTGAACCCAAGCAGGCCGTGGCCGTGGCCAACCGCCTGGCCGACCAGGACAAAGTGATCGGCGTGGTCGGGCACTTCTGCTCGTCCAACACCATCCCGGCGTCCGAGGTCTACGACGAAGCCGGCATCATCGCCATCACCCCAGGCTCGACCAACCCGCAGGTCACCGAACGCGGCCTGGGCGCCATGTTCCGTATGTGCGGGCGTGACGACCAGCAAGGCATCGTGGCCGGCGACTACATCGTCGACGTGCTCAAGGGCAAGAAAGTCGCGGTCATCAACGACAAGGACACCTACGGCAAAGGCCTAGCCGATGCTACCGCTGCCCAGTTGACCAAGCGCGGCGTGAAACCGGTGCTGGAAGAAGGCCTGACCCGGGGCGAGAAAGACTTCAGTGCCCTGGTCACCAAAATCCGCTCCCTGGGCGCTGACGTCGTGTACTTCGGCGGCCTGCACCCGGAAGCCGGTCCGCTGGTTCGCCAGATTCGTGAAGCAGGCCTCAAGGACGTGAAATTCATGTCCGACGACGGCATCGTGACCGACGAACTGGTGGCGACCGCCGGTGGCAAGCAATATGTGGATGGCGTGTACATGACCTTCGGCGCCGACCCGCGTCTGCTGCCGGACAGCAAGACGGTGGTTGAAGAGTTCCGTAAAAACGGCACCGAGCCAGAAGGCTACACGCTGTATGCCTACGCGTCGGTCCAGGCCCTGGCTGCCGGCTTCAACGGTGCCAAGTCCAACAAGGGTGAAGACGCCGCCAAGTGGCTCAAGGCTCACCCGGTAAAAACCGTGATGGGTGAAAAAGCCTGGGATGGCAAGGGCGACCTGAAAGTCTCAGACTACGTGGTTTACCAGTGGGACAAAGACGGCAAATACCACCAGCTGGAAAAGCAGAAGTAAGGCTGAGTACCACAGACCTAATGTGGGAGGGGGCTTGCCCCCGATGACGGTGTATCAGCCACCCGATGTATAGCTGACCCTCCGCAATCGGGGCCAAGCCCCCTTCCACAGGGGGACTGGGTTGTGATTGAGATCTGTCTTTTCCTCCAGAAGCGCCGCACACCTACCGGTGTGCAGGTGCTCACCGCGTGAGATTGCGTTATGGATGGTATTTTCCTGCAGCAACTGGTCAACGGCCTGACCCTCGGGTCGGTCTATGGCCTGATCGCCATCGGCTACACAATGGTCTAT
>Ga0070754_10001135_pt1 | contig 21941 bp, 9 predicted proteins | sample VirMetDEL_Sep_01_FD_75181 | JGI IMG/M metagenome (GOLD analysis project Ga0070754, IMG submission 75181) | Aqueous microbial communities from the Delaware River and Bay under freshwater to marine salinity gradient to study organic matter... | ecosystem: Environmental > Aquatic > Marine > Coastal... | reverse complement strand
CTTCTCCACGCTGTGGCAGAGCACGGGCTATGCCGCTGGTATCAGCGGTCCGGTTCGGAGTCTTCGTCATCACCGTTGGCCGTTTGACATCGAGCAGCAGATCGTTCTGAGCACGATCGCTGACCAGGAGATCAGCGGCGACGGCACCGGAACCAACACCGGCTTCGGCTCCTACGGATCGCTTCAGTACCAGGGTGCCATTGGTGGAGGTGGACCCCTTGGTGACGGCAGTGATCCCGGAAGCCACAACATCCTCATCACGTACTACGAGGGATGCTGGTGGAACGACTGGAGCACGAGCTTCGCGAAGGACACCGCGATGGTCATGGAGTCTGGTAGCTGCACGATCACCGATGTCCATGACTTCAGCAGCGTCCAGATGGGAGAATTTATCGCGACTGGCAACGACCCTTCGAGGGGTGAAACCGCTTCCATCATCTACGGAAACACGTTCACTTCGTGATCCATAGGAAGGGCTAATGTCCCGCAAGTCCCTAATCCGGCTCGCTTCCAGTCTTGAGGCTGGAAGTGAGGAGAGAAAGATCATCCTTCGGATGGCTGCGTCCCATCCGAAAGGGCATGGCTGGAAGCAGTACATGCATGGGGTCTGGAAGAAGGAAGATAGTCGTCACGACATCTTCTGGATTGATTCTTTGGACGACATCTCTTGGCTTCGCCGGAAGGTCGATCTCATGGCTCAGACGGTGGGTGGAGCCCTCGCTCCTCTTGAAGAGGCTCTTTCCAGTCCCAAGAACTGGCGTCCGACAGCGGCTGGCGGATTTGCGGCTCATGTTCGCAAGTAGATAGCTGATTCGGGTCCGCTCGGTCGGGATTACGGGTATGGTGCCACCGTGGAGAATGGCCCATGCTCGATTTGAACGCACTCAAAGAAGCCCTCAAGCCGCTCGCCTCCTATGGTCGCGACGAGATGACCTTCCAGGTCGGCGGGATGGATGTCACCATCCGCCCTCTCCTACCGATGGAGGAGGTGGCTGTTCAGCGGTACGCCGCGAGCGTCCTCGATGAGATTCAGAGCCAAGAGGGTCTGACGAACGAGGACCAGATGTCTCGGGCAGCGGCGCTGGACTACTTCGACCGGTTCCGCATCGAGATTGTCGCCAACTCCATTGTCCAGGTAAACAACCTGGACCTCCGTAACGTCAAGACGCTCCCGACCGGTGAGGTCCTTGAGAACGGAGTGGCGGTCCAGATCCCACGGAATCTCGCGATGCGTGAGATCGTGATGGAGTGGTCCCGTGCGACCATCACGATCTGCTTCCAACGGTACGGCGACCTTGTTCAGAAGATCGCCGATGCGGCAGAGAAGATTGCCCTGACTACCCTTCCTGATCTCGAAGCCGAGATCGAGAGGGTCGAGCGCCGATTGGAGAGTCTCAAGCAGGATCGGGAAGAGCGCGCCAAGGGTGATCCCAGTGTCACCACCCAGCAGATCACCAAGCTCGTGCAGGCCGGAAAGCAACTCCAGGAGGAGGCTGAGATGGCGGTGGTTCAGGCGAGGGCTCAAGCCGCGAGGGGAACCCCCGAGCGTAAGTCGGTGGTTCCTCCGACCTCACCCCCTCCGACCTCTGGACCTCCCACATCTGGACCTCCGACATACAAGACCACCAAGGTGCAAGAGGCTGCTCCGGCGAATCCCTCTGAGTTCCAGTCATCCTTCGGTGACGATGTTGCCTCGGAAGAAGCTCGCATTCGGGCGGCGCGTGCCGCCGCTGCCGCTGCCCAGCGCGAGGAGCCTGTCGATACGCTGCGGGAAGCGAAGCCAGCGGGGAGCGTTGGTGGAGTAGACGCCTACCGCCTTCCCTCGGAGAGCCTGTCCCCCCGTGGCAGGTCGGGCTCTTCAGAAGAATCCGACCCCGTTGACAGCACAAAGAATCCGAACTTCAGATCCTCACGATAGGGGATCCGCATGGATCAGAAGGAGCTTTTTCGCGAAGCGGCTGAAGAAGCCCTCCTTCGGGAATCAGAGGATCGCCGATTCCTCTACAAAGACGTTGTAGAGTTGATCCAGCGGGGGTTCCTTTCCCAGGCGGTATACGTCGATGACAACCTCATCGTCTTTCGCACGCTCACCTCAAGCGAGACGCAAGACCTTCTCTTGAGGGGGACGCACACCTCCGAGTACGGTTGGATGCGTCTGCATCTCGCTGCTTCCGTCTACATGATCAACGGGTTTGCCGTTGAGCCTCAGTTCGGCGGGAACCACATCCACTACGTCCACCAGGAGTGGACTCGGCATCTCCTGCGGCCTCAAGTCGATGTTCTCTACGCCTACGTTGCGGGTCTTCGGAATCGGATGGACCGCGCGATCCGCATCACAGACGCTTACTGCCATGAGGGGTACTCTCGGTCTCTGTGGAGGATGACCGGCAAATCGCTCACAGGTGAGAACGTCATCCAGCGATTGTGGATCGCTTACAACCAGGCCGAAGACGGACACGACCACGATCTTCGCCAATGGGCGCACACCCGAGCAGTTGTGGGGTCCATGACCTCGAAAGGAGCGAAGTCGCTCGCCGACAGTGAGAGCCGATGGGAGCAGAGGCGGAAAGATCGAGCACAGAGGACTATCGAGGAGACGGTCAACTGGATCATATCTGGTGAGCAGGAAGACCAGAAGCCCATCACCATCACCATGAATGGACAGACCTATGAGGTCCCCAAGGTCCACGGATCCCAAACGGTCAAGGAGATGGAGGAAGAGATGATGCGGGCGGTCCGAGGTGAAAAGGACTTCCACGACGTACTTGTCGATCAGTACAAGGAGTACCACCGAAACCGCATCGCGGAAGCTCGCCGCAAACGGCAAGAGGCTTTGGAGAAGGTCTGGGGAACAGGCGAGGCAGGTCTCCAGGGAGAGACTCGGTTTGTGGGGTACACGCCGGAGCAACTGGCCGAGATCAACCCCGGTATTCTGAAGAAGAAGCCCAATGCGCAGAGGTCCCCCGTCTCTCCCGAGACCCATCGGTTCCATCAATACCTGGACTCTGACGTGAAGGTCGGGTGGTTGGGGACACAAGGGCCGGAGGAAGCGGCGTCTCGACCATCCCCAGAGGACGAAGGAAAGAGCCTCCAAGACAAGATCACCCGGAGAACTCCCCGCCTCAAACCATAGTCTCTCTATCTCTCCCAAGAAGAACAGGGGAAGGCCATGTCGCTATCAACCGATGTCATGATGAACTTGCTGTTGAACGTGGACAATGGTGCGCGTATCGCAGATGAGCTTGAGAACATGGTTGGCGGAGCGACCACAAAGGGCCTCTCGAAGGCAATTCAGGAATCCCAGAAGGAGATCGGCAAGAAGTTCACTGCCGCAATCGTGGGCGCACATCGCCTGGGCCACAAGAAGGCGGCCCAAAACCTTGTAGACCTGTACAAAGACAGTCAGCGAAACATCCAAAGGATGGCCAAGGAGCAGCGAAAGCTCGAAAAGAAGCTCCGGAAAACCGAACATGAAGGGGATCGGAAGCATCTCATCGAGCAAATCCGCCTGAAGAAGAAGGCTCTTGCCGATGAGCTAAATGCGATCGAGAAAGCGACGGACAAGCTGGCAGACGCGCAAGCAGAGCGTCTCGAAATGCTTGATGCGGGGATGCAGAGGACAGCTACATCCTTCTCCAAGAGGTTGGAGGAAGGAGGCACGAAGTTCGGCGACCTGATGGAATCCGCGATGTCGATTGATAACTTCGACTTCGCCGGATTCACCCGTGGTCTAGGTGCGTCCTTCAAGGACGCAGCCCCAGCCATGATGGCGAAGGGCCAATCTCTGCGGGCTGCGGGAGGCGGAGCCGGAGTCTTGGGTAAGGCTCTCGTGTCGCTGTCCGCTTCCGCTGGGGTCATCGCGGGAGCCGCCGCTGCCCTAGCCGGATTCATCGCGGTGCTGACGGCAGCCTACGGACAGACCAAGGCGTTCAACGCGGCTATCTTGGAAGGTAGCTCCGCTGTTGATCACCTGGCATCGGATGCACTAGGCAGTAGCCTCGATTTGGCTGACGCGCTCGGTAATACTCGGCGCTCCGCCATGTTGCTGGCATACAACTTCCGTATGGGCACCGAAGAAGTTCTCGCGATGGGCACCGCGATGAATGATGTGGAGCTCACTTTCAGAGAGCAGCAAAAGGTCTTCGGCCATCAGGCTCTCGCGATGAGACAGATGATCATCGCAACGCAGTCGCTGGGAATCGCGTCTGGCGAAGCCGCCGACATGATCAATCGAATGAGCCGGGACTTCGCTTTCGGTCAGTCCGAGATTGCGGGTGGGTTCGAGGACATCTTTGGTGCATCCCAGATGTCCGGGATGGGCGTGAAGAACTTCTTCACCGCTGTCTCGCAGGCCACGTCTGGAATGGCCCTGTACAACTTCCGTCTTGAGGACACGCTCGAACTGCTTGTGGGGATGGAGAAGATCCTCGGTGAGGAGATGGGGGGGCAGGTGCTCCAGGGTCTCACGGGCAAGTACAAAGAACTCGGTTTCACGGATCGAATGCAGAAGACGATGGTGGCTGGGAGCGCAGGTCGGAGTGTCCTCGAAGCCACGGCCAAGCGGATCACCGAGGGGATCACAGGAAGGCAGGCCGAGGCTCTGCGGGCTGCGGGTGCAACCTTCACGGATGGCAAGCTAGACCTCTCGGGCACCACAGGCACGGCACTCGGTCGGTTGCAGAACGCCATTGAAGACGACTTCCCGGCGTTGGCTGACAAGCTCTCGGGTCTCGCACAGCTTCAGCGGGGGGCGCGTGGAAAGGCCACGCTGGGTCAGCGGGCCGGTGCAGTGGGTGAGCTAGACCAGCTTGGCACATTGGCCTTTGACATGGTCTCGGCGTTTGGCGTCCTGGGGAACAAGACGCTCGGTGAGATGGAAGGTCTGGACCGGGCTGCGTTTGAGCAGATTACTGGAATCAGCGGGACTATGTTCGAGTCGTATCAGGACATCGCGAACCGCATCGGTGCCCAACTCGAAGATCAGACAGGTAAGCCCGCGACGATGAAAGCCATCGGAGAGGCCATCGCACAAGGCGACATCCTCTCCGAGAAGGACAAGAAGAAGCTCGAAGAAGCCCAGATGGCGGGCATGAGCGTCATGGAGAAGCTCGCCGATCAGCAGTTGAAGGAAACGAGGAGTGTGGTTGATACGCTGAAGAACGGCGTCGTCATGATCTTGGAGACGATTTACGAGACGCTCATAAATATCCCCCTGGTAGGGGGAGGCGTAAGTGTTCGCGCCGCTCGCGAAAAGAGCCAGGCCGCTGAAGCGGAGCTTCAGAGAGTCAGAGAACTCACAGGAGACACGCCAAGTAGAGAAGGGTCAACGGTCAGAGGGCTCCGACTCACGGCGGAGTTCGAGAAGCGAGCTTACGAAGGTGCGATGCAAGGAAAGTCTCGGGTTCAAGTCCTCCGAGAACTATCGGAGTCAAGTGGGTACACCCCAACAAAGACCATAACTTCAAGTGGAAACAGACATGGTTCGTATGTCGGACCTGACCTAGAAGTTGATAAGCAGGCGTCTGAGTTTACCGAGGATGACATCGTGGCGATGATGGGTGCGGAGGAGGAAGCCGAGAAACAGCGCGCGAAGGATGCCAAGAAGCAACTCGACACCTCCAAGAAGGCCGAGAGGGCTGTCACCGAGATGAACGAGCGCGAGAAGCGTGCGGCTCTTGAAAGTCTGGTCGGAATGGAAGCCACTGATGAGAACCGGCTCAAGATCCTCGCAAAGCTCAATGAAGACAATGTGATTGACGCCGCCGAGAGGCTCGCCTTCAACCGCGCTTACCCGAACGCTCAGATTGGGCGTTCGGTGGACGACTTCGTGTACCGGGGAGGCAGAAACGGCGGGATAATCACCCCAATCGACCGCGCAGAAGATTTCCTGGCGATGAAGCCGGGAGGTGCCGTCGAGAAAGCGATGGGGGGACGGTCTGTCGTGATCAACAACCTGACCATCAATGAGTCGGGGGATCCCATGAAGACGGTGAAGATGGTCAACATGGCGATTGATGCCCGGAATGGTGTGGCATGAGTGAGCGGTCGATCTTTCGGGGTGCCTTCCCAGGAGGCATCGAAGATGAGTTCAGCGGGCGGGGTGTTCGTCCCGTTGTGTTCGACGTGATCTCACCCGACGGAGAGACCAGCATCCTGCCTGACGACCTCAAGCTCGTCCTTCACGTCAATCCTTCGAGCATGAGCATCAAGTACGAGCGGGTCGTTGAACGTACCCAGACGAAGAGCGGGTTTGTCGAGCAGCACTTCGGAGACGGGACCCAGACCATCGACTTCGAGATGGCGACAGGTGGGTTCATGCGTCTCTGGACCGGTCTTTCGAGCGTGACTTCTCCGAGCATGACGGGTGGTACTCGCCGCGAGACGCTGGCGTACAACTCGTACCTCGACATCCTGGCTCTGTTTCACAACAACGGATCTGTCTACGACATCTCGGGTCAGGTCGCTCTCCAGGGTCGCATCAAGATCACATTCGACGGTGGGGTCTACTTCGGGTGGTTCAACACATTCCAGGTACAAGAGAGCGCCGACAAACCCTATCAGTTCACCCTTTCCGCCTCTTTCGAGGTGGATGAGGAACTTCAGACGTGGCGCACGGCGATCTCTCTCGCCAACCCCACATCAACACTCTTGTGAGGTGAGCCATGCCCGAAGAAGGCAACGATGCGCAGTACATCGCCAGTCGGTATGACGGGATCGCCGTTGGTCCGACACTTGGCTACACCTTCGAGACGCAGACCTCGGTTCCCTACGATGGGTCCAACAAGCTCGCTCGGCTGCTCTCGCCCTTCACCCTCCGCCTCATCATTCCCGAGGCGTTGGTCGAGTCTCTGGGTGAGGGAGCCCCGGATGTGAATCTCTTGGGTCGGGCGTCCCAGGACACGAATGAGAGAACCAAGCAAGCCAATCGGATTCGGTCGGGGATCGGCCTCTCTGAGGTCACGGGCACGGATGCAAGCGATAACCTGAATGATCTCAGGTCAACCCTGTCGATGGGTCAGGCTCTTCAGAGCACGCTGGGCACAGAAGGCAGGGCCGTGCTGTCTGATCTCACCACCGTGGCTGACATCCGGTATCAGGTGGAGAAGATGCTCCAGGTGCCGCCCCTGACCATGTTCGTGAATCCGAACAGCCTGTCCATCAGCTACACCACTGTCCAGCAATACACCAACCGCACTCGTCACGGGTACATCTTCGAGCGTTGGGGTGAGGGTCAACCCACACTTTCGATCTCTGGAAGCACGGGAGCCTTTGTGGCAGGGAATCCCACGGGCACGGTGGGGGGTATCGACGGGCAGAACCCCGTGGCGTCCGGACTCCAGTTCGCTGCCAAGCGAGACTCAGCAGCGTTCCAGCAGTTGATGTCGTTGCTCCACTTCTATCGGAACAATGGGTACATCTACGACACGGTGAACGGGGGTGAGGCGCATCTGTTCATCGGTGCCGTGGCCATCGACTACGACCAGATGACCTACATTGGGAACATCGACTCGTTCGAGTACTCTTATCAGGGGACCACTCCACATCGCATCGAGTGGTCCATGGATTTCACGGTCAGCCGCATGTACGACCATGCGGTCGAGCCCGTGGTGGTCGCTCCGCAAAGCACTCCGACTCCAGGGGCCGGAGGGCTCACGGACGCCGAGTTGCATCGACTCGTCGCGGAGACTCCGACCCAAAACGATATTGGCACCCAGAACGGAGTCTCGATCTCGGGTATAGATACGACTACGCAAGGCGACACACCCTTGGGCGTCCTCGGGGGCTACTTCGTTCCAACAGGTCTTCTCGGGGGGTGATTGGTGGGCATTAAAGACCGTCCTTACGTCGGTTCCTGGGAACTCGGGAAGCAGACGATTGTTCGTCATACACCGGATGCGAGGGTCCTGATCAATGGTCAGGCTGAGTTTGCGGTGTGCGCGACGTGCAACAAGAAGACGGACTTCAACAAGTACATCACGTCCGTCACGGTCGATCCCAGCACGGATCCCATCTCCACTGCGTCGATCTCACTCTCGATTCCGAGACACCAGGCTGATGTGTTCAGCCATGACGGCAACTACGTCTTGGAGCCTGGTCTGGAGGTCGTGATTCAGATGCGGGGGTACTTCCCCGTCGCCGGATACGCCGCAAAGGGCCAGGTGGACAACTTCACGGATAGTGAGGGCTCCAGAACACGAGGCTCACCGCTCGAAGAAACTCCTGTCTACCCGTACTACCAGGTTTTCCGGGGGGTCGTTACCGAGGCCAGCCATGAGTTCAGCGGTGGGTTTTACACGGCATCCTTGTCATGTGCGAACATCCTGCACTTCTGGCAGTACCTCTACCTGAGCACCAACGGCTCGGTCTTCGGGGCACGGTCGGACGACTCCAGCATCCAGGTCGACCTTCGGGGCCACAAGTTCACCGGCATGTCTCCCTACGCGATCATCTACACCCTGATGCGTGCCGGATTCGGGTCCGCCTTTGGGGTGAACTGGACGATTGCTCAGGAGACGAACATCTCCGCCATTGATGACTCCTCGGGAACGAGCCTGTACAAGCACGCGTCTCTTTGGTGGGAGAAGCGGTGGCAAGAGTCCTCAATGAGGCTCCGCATGTACGGCTTTGATGGGAACTTGTTCAATGCCTACACCCAGTCATGGCTTGGTCTCTTCAACCCTGGAGGGAAGGGGAACCGAGCGCACACGCTGATCAACAAGTTCAGCGTCCGAAACACCGAGGACAAGAACTTCCAGGCAACCCCCGATTCGGTTGCCCTGGCTGTGAAGGCCATCGGGTACAAGGGCACCGAGACGGTTGCCCAAGTGGCGGGTACCGACGGGATGCGTCTCGACGCGGCCAAGATGCAGGCGTACACCTTTGACCTCGGAAGCCTCGGTCAGGTCAACCTCTTTGAGTCGGAGTACCTCTCCAAGCTAGAGATCGCGCAGGCGGCGCTAACGATCACGGGATTCGAGTTCTACCAGGATGTGGACGGCGACATCGTTTTCAAGCCGCCGTTCTTCAACCTGGACACGGCGGACGATCCGGTCTACCGCATCTCGGACCGTGATCTGATCTCGATCTCGGAAAGCGAGACGGAACCTGAGGCCACCTACGTCAAGGGGTCCGGTTCCATCTTCCAGAACTTCACTGGCGTCCTGAGCGGTGAGTTCGGAACACGAGAAGGCAAGTTCGTGGACTGGAGGCTGGTCGCGAAGTTCGGGTGGAAGGAGACGAGCTTCGAGAGTCATTACTACTCGAACTCGAAGCAGATGTTCATTGCGGGGATCATGCGCCTTGACCTTGCGAACATGGAGTCGAAGTCGGCGAGCATTACGATTCCACTTCGCCCCGAACTTCGACCCGGATACCCGGTCTACGTCGAGCACCTGGACTGCTACTTCTACGTCAAGAGCCTTTCCCACTCCTTCACGCCAGGATCATCGTGTCAGACAACCCTGACCTGTGCTGCGAAGCGGGCGAAGTGGCTCCCTCCCGGACTGCCCGACCGCAGTGAAGGTGGTGGGGTTCCTTCACTGAAGGATGTCCACCTCGACGCACCGGGCGACTATCCGCCGATGCCCCTCTATGCGTTCCCAGAAGATCTGGAGGGTGGCACCGCAGGGTCGAGCGGACCGCCGAGGATCATCGGATACCCCAACGTGGTTCTCGCGCTGGACCCCAACAAGATCAACCCTCGCACGATTCCGGGTCTCCCCACCTTCACGGGCGACACCCTCTTCGACACGGCACTGGCGCTAGGCGCTCTCCGACGGAACCCGGACGACGAAAACACCTACCTTCTCGCAAACAGCGATGACCCCGCGACCTCCCAGGTGATTCAGCGTACCGCCATCGTGACCGCATTCAACGAGATCAACCAGAACATCAGCAACACCCAATCAACCGAAGACCAGATCGCTGCCATCACAGCAGAGAATCCAGAGCTTGGGGCAATCCTGACGTCTGTCCTTCAAGACGCCCTCACGAGCATCCCGGATGCCGAGAACCTGTCTCGGTACATGGTTCTTCAACGCTCGCTGAAGAACGTCTTCGGAGCGGGTGGTGAGAACTCTCCCCCTGGAGAGTACCGCTACTACTCGTCATCGGCTCCGGACCCCGAGGACCAGTCGCCTTCGGAGTTCATCTTCGACCAAGAGACGGGCAAGACCACCTACATCATTCCGGGTGCCCCCGAGATCGAGAGGGGGCTCTCCGTCCTCCGAGAAGAGGAGGGTCGAATCAAGGTTCAGTCGGGCACACCGGATCGTGCTTTCCGAGTGTACGGATTGAGCGCCGACTCGGAGGGGAGCCCCTATGTGGACATCTCGACACGAGACATCCGCTTCCTGAACTTCACTCGTCTGGGTGTCCGCGTCCGCATCGACGTGTCTACCGAGAATGAGAATGGAGTTCTCTCTTCGTTCACGCTGAACTCACGGGAGATGGGTCGGGTGATGGCTGCCGAGATGGTGGCATACGCCGAGCGTCAGTTCCTTGATGAGGGATCGGACACTGATGTGGCTGATCTGTTCGGTGTGGAGGACAAGGAGGGGAAGGGGTACGGCGGGATCTACAACGCCATTCTCAACTACGCACTCGATCTGGGCATCGCTCAACCAGGGCCGAAAGAAGTAGACGACGCTCTTGAGCGGTACGACCCGGAGAAGACCGGATCCACAAGGAGTGGTCAGGGAGGTGGATTCTACAACGCCTTCGGCAGCTTCTCCTACAAGAAGGATGTGGAAGAAGAGCTTCCGGGTCTCGTTGACGTTTCCGCTCTCACCGATGAGCAAAAGAGTCAGTTGATCTTCCAGGGGGTCGCACGTGAACCCGACAATCTTGTCAGTACAGGTCCGAACCTCGACGATCCCAACGTGTCGACTATTGTGGTTAGTGAGTATCTGATCCAGACTCTAGGTCTGCCTCGGGCAAAGGCTCCGAGTGAGAAGACGTTCTCCCGGTCCAAGATCGGAAACATCCGGTCCGTCACGGGTCGTTCCAAGATGCGGGGGATCAAGGCGCTCGCGAACCGCCTGGGCACCTCCCTCGGGAAGCTGTTGGCGGCTGTACAGAACGGCTTCCGCGCATACGTCATCGAGAACGGGATTGCTAACATCGAAGACGAGCTTGATATCCGTCGAGATTTCTTGCAGTTCTTCACAGGGTACCAAGAATCTCAAGGTGGTAAGTTCACTTTCGTGACGCCGACCTACATCGTCAAGCATCGCCACACAGCGGTCCTCCCCGTCAGCGACAACAAGGGCTACGAGGTCTACGGAAGCCTGGCTTACGGGCGCGGGTTGAGCATCCGGTCGTACCGAGAGCTTCTGGGCAATCAGGGGCTCCCCACGACAGCCGGTTCCCTTCTCGCCACCGAGGCGTTCGTCGCAGCCCTCGCCAAGAACGAAGCCGACATCTCCCGTGCCGTACAGGCTCTGGGGGAGGAGAGTGCGCAACTCGCGGCAACCCTTGGCGTCGATGACAACGTCGATTCGATCACGAGTGCGATTGAAACCATCGTGTCGGATGACTCCAACGAGATCTACATCCGGAACACACCGGTCACGTCCCGGAGCCGGGGGATGTCGAACACGTTCGGCGTCAGTGCGGAGGAGTTGGCGGGCCTGACCTCGGGTGAGGACACGGTCTGTCTCTGCAAGGGGGTCGAGGCCACACACTTCATCCAAGCCTTCACAGGTGATTTCGTTGAGCTTCGTGGAGACGAGGCGGTCAACGACTTCCTGGAGGAAGAGGTGGCGGTATCGGGGATCAGCTACCAGACCACAAAGCAGGCTCTCTCGGGTCGAGCCCTGGACACGCGGTTCGAGAATGAGCTTGAGAGGGTGGCAAAGAACGCCTACGAGTCCGTGAGAAGCACGGGCAGGGCGATTGAGTCCCAATTCACCCAGACGATCAACGACCTGGCCAGTGCAGCGGCATCCCTTGATTCCGCCGAGGGAGATGAGTGATGCCAAAGAAAACGGTCACCATTGGGGATATCAAGCGTATCGCGGGATCATCCAACCTGCGGGTGTCCAACCTGCGGGGTGGTCGGAACTTCCCGATTCGGTACGGCAAGGTCACACGGGTTGACCCCAAGCGGATGGTCGTTGACCTCGTCATCATCAGCCAGACCAATGTGACGTTCTCGAACGTGCCGATCACCTTCCCCGGCGCAGGGTCTCGTCACTTCTTTGGGGCGATGCCAGAGGTGGGAGATCTCTGTCTGATTGGCCAACAGCCAGCGGAGTCGGGTCGGTCGAAGCGTCCGGTCATCCTCGGGTGGTATGTTCCCTCGACACAGGCGGGGTACGACTGGCTCAACGTCAGGTCGCATGGCCCGGATGAGTTGGACCTGACGCCGAAGCAGAAGGTTGCCCTTGAGGGTATCGCCTTCGAGCGTCGGCACAAGCTCCGGCAGATGGAAGCCGGAAACATCATCGCTTCCTCTGCGCAGGGTTCTGATCTCCTGCTCACAGAGTCGGCCACGCTCACCAACCGTCGGGGCAACGAGGTCATCCTCCGGGATCAGGACCAAGCTCTCGTCGTGCGGAGCCTCCAGCAGTTCCACGCCGGGGCCGGGTTCCGGACCTACTCCGGAATGGTTCAGCGGGATGCCAACCTCCTTCCCAGTCAGATCGTGAAGGACGTGGTGGACTGGACGTCAGATCGCCAGGTGGATGGGTCAGGCGTTCCGCTCAACCCCGACGAGTTGGATGAGACTGATGACGAGATGGGCACCTCGAACCTCTCGGCGGTGTTCGATAGCGGCATCAAGACCAACGAGGCGACCGATCCGTTCCGAGTCCTTCAGCGGGGACTCTTCATCGACTCGGATGGCAACTGGACCTTCACAGACAAGGGGGCGGTGTACGGCGGTAAGCCGATGTACCGTGTCTCCTCTGATTTGAGCACCAACACGGTCTCCAACGCGGGTGTAGAGACCCTCACCGAGTACCGGATCGAGGTCGCACACACGAGCACGGGTGTGCTTCCTGTCACCGAGCAGACGGATGGAGTAGACATCGACCGCCTACTCGGGGTGCCTCCGAGTAACGATCCAAATGCGACGGGTGGGAACCAGTCGGGGACGACAGACCCCACGCTCCTCTCCCCTGACGCTCCGATGATTGAGTTCGTGCTGGGCACGGCAGTCGGAAATGACGCCTTCTCACGTCCCACCGAGTACGGTCTGCCTCTTGTGGCAAAGGTCACCACCGAGAGCGGAGAACGGCAGACCGTACTCCGAGCGTATGATCCCGCATCGGACACGCTCCAAGATCAGATTGCCTTCCTGCTTCGGAGTCGAGATCCGGAAGATCCGAGCAAGGAGAGCTTCGTGGCTCTCACCAAGGGTGGCGCATGGGTGACCTCTTTCCAAGGTCAGGGGTCGAAGGTCTCCCAAGAGAACCTGCGGACGGGGAAGGTTAGCTTCTATGGTTCCGACGCTGACGGCCAGAGTCGCATTCTGAATGCTGCCGGTGCGGTCTCCATCAACTCCTCTGCCGGTCGCTCTACGGACAATGTAGGTGTCGAGATCAAGTCCGACACGGGTGCTGTGTCCATCTACGGTGGTGGGGCAAACAGCCAGGGAGCGGCGGACGGATCCCAGAATCCCAACTCACCGTCGAACAACAAGACGGCACTCTCTTTGCGGAGTGCGAACGGCGCGATCTTGGGTGCCGCAGAGCAGGTGAAGGTCACGGCTCCGGAGATCAATCTGACCGAGAACAAGGTCACCAACATCAACTCCTCGTCGTCCTTCAACGTGACGACGGGTGATGCGATCAGCCTCTCGACCAAGTCCCTATCCAGCACGGTCAATGGGAAAGCCGAGTACACGTTCGGTGGTCCGCTGAATGGTCTGCCGACGAATGGTCCGACCCGAAGCACCGCCTTCACCGGTACTCCGGCTACGGGTCTGATCGGTGGGACGGTAGACAGCTATGAGATCGTCTACGGCAATCGGTCCGAGCTTTTTCGGCTGGGTCGTCACGACACGACGATCAACGTCGGATCATTCAACGTCTCCACGATGGCGACGGCGGTGCCTGCGGTCGCTCCTGGTGCGGGATTCTCTGTATCCACGGGTCTACCGCTGCTCGACAACAGCGTCTCTGCGACTCCAGCGACCCTGGCCCTGAGAGCAAACGCGGGAACCGTCACGGTGTCAGCGACCAAGGGGACCGCAACGGTGTCGGGTGTGGCGGGCGTTGTGGTCAACAGTCTGGCGTCCATCGGTATGACGGCCCCGCTTGTTCGCGTGACGGCTCCTGGACCTCTTGGGGGGGTTCTGACGGATGGGTGTATCGACTCCCTGACGGGAACGACCTTCCTGCTGTCGGGTACCGTAGGGGCTCCTGGGTTCAGGTTGGGTTGATGCCGATTACGCCTGTCGAAATCACGTCTGCCATCGTCGCAGCGGGACCGAACCTCAAAGGACCGGCGTGGTTTCAGTTGAGTTCGGCGATTGGCATCGGTGTCTTCGGGTGGTCAGTCGTGCCGACCAACGTGATCCTCACTGGCCTGACCGTAGGGACAGTGGGTGGGGGTCAGGTGACTGGAAAGCTCACCGTCCCTCCAATCGCTCTTCCTGTCGTTGGGTCTTTGTACCTGTCGGGGATGGTGGGTGTGAGTTCACCCCAAGTGGCCACCGCTGTGGGGGTTGGTATCGGAACCGCGTACAGCGCGACGGGTGCGTACACAGGTCAGAGCATCGGAGCCGTGGGGTCTGATGTCTCAAAGGTTGTTTTTGCCGATGCCCAGACCCTGACAGCAACCCTCATCGCATCCATGGCAAGTAATGGCCTCAACGGCCCGAAGGCGAAGCGACTGGCGGCGGGACTCGCTCCCGGTATTGCGGCTATGTTTCTCACAGGGTTCGGAACGGGCGTTTCCGTCGGACCTGGAGGTCCAATGGCGGGTACTGGTCTGAGCAAGTCAAGCATCTTCTGAAGGAACGTCATCGTGGGTTTCGATCTCAACGGCTACGTGCTCCGACCAGCGCGCTCTGCGACTGGCAACTCCACCTACACGGACGAAGCCACCACGGGCGTTGATCGGGACCACATCACCCCCGCGACGATGACGACTCTCGGATACGACGTGGTGCCGACGAACCCGGTCGAGCCCTATGCGGACATGTATCGGGCTGCGGTGCTCCTCCAGCCGACCGCCACCAAGCGTGAATACTGCCTGTTCGCCGCGAGCACAGGATTCCTGGCGGACACCAGCAACGAGGTCACCTTCTGGTGGACCCGGAATGATCCGAATGTCACCCGATTCGGGTGGGATGGGATCAATCAGAAGTGGCTACCGCTGAAAGGCACCCCGGCTCGAAGCCTCGGCCCGGTAGATCCCGACGAGACCTACAAGCTGAATCCCCCTCCGACGCGCTTCGCAGTGTCCGATGTGCTCCCGTACCCGGCAACAGCCGACGGCTATGCTCTGGTTCGCGTTGGTCTGTACGCCGATGCGGGATCCACTCCTCTTCAGATCCTCGTGGTCTCGGATGCTCAAGCCGAGGGCTCATGGAGCCCCCTGTGGAACGCATACGACGCGGTGGTGGGTGTAGCGAACGGTGTCCTCCTGCTCAACCCCACCTTCGCGGATGCCCAGGCGGGTCGGACGCTCTGGTACAACGCCGAGTCATTCGTCGCCGATGCAAGCGGTGATCTGGGAGCCGTGGCTGACTTCCCTACGGCAGACAACCAGGGGTTCCCCTCCTTGTCACCCATCCCCGAGGTGACAGATCGTCCGTTCTTGCGCATCGGGAACCGGACTTACCTGACTCCTGTTCCGGTGGTGAACGATGCGGCCCTCCCCGCACCGTCCGGGGTGACCTCGGGTCAATTCTACTGGTCCCGGACCACGGGCAAGGTGGTCTTGTCCCTCACGGACATCAACCGATGTAAGCCGGGTGCAGCGGGCTACGAGCGATCTCATCTCGGAGCCAAGCTGTTCTACGACGGACTGGCGATGTGTAGTAAGCCGGTTCCGGTGCGGACTCCGAGCGTCGTCTACGACACGAATGGCAATCCCGTCGATCCTGCACTGGCTGGTGGGGTCACGGTGGGCAACGCCTCGGGCGACCTCTACGTTCAACGGTCGGTATGCCTCCCTCCTCCTGGGATCAGCGGGGTGTCGTGGATTCCAGACGGGTCTGGTGACACACCCAACACGAGTGTGGTGCCGCAGACGCGACCCAACGGGTCCGGCCTGGTCCGGAAGGTCTACTCGGAAGCGGGGGACACCTTCTTCTTCGCCTTCTCGGACGACACTGACTTCGCGTTCGAGGACGTGAGCGTCGTTGAATACGATGAAGACCTGCCGAAGTTGAGCATCAAGGTGCCGAAGACCGAGGTTTCGGTCTCCCGGATGCAGCCGAACCCCTATCCTGGGGCGGTTCCAGCGAACGCATCGCGTATCAAGCTGCGCAAGCGTCCCGTGCGTCAGGAGGCTCTGTACTTCCGCCAGGCGATGATGACCCCATCGGTCTACGCAGATCAGGCGGTCTTGTACTCCCAGATCCGAGACAACTTCACCTTTGTAGGCACAGAGGTGATTCGGTTTGCCATAGACGGCACGGTCCACACATGGTCCGCCACCACCCTCGGAGCGGGGTCTCACACTGCACAGGCAGTTGCGACTTCTCTGCTCAACGATTCGACGCCCGCACTTCCGGCAGGGTCTACGGGTGTAGAGCGTGGTCGGGTGTTCATTCAGGCGGGCAACCTCACGACCGGATCTGTTGAGATTGGCTGGAACACGGACCAAGACGACCTCTCGGGTCATGCGGTTCTCGGGTTCTTGCCGGGATGGCGTGTCGACCTCTCTGATGCTCAAGATCGGTTTCGGTGGCTTCCCGACAACGGTTCGGCTCTTGGTGTGTTCCGCAGTCCGGTGAACCTGGACAGGAGCGAGACGACCAGGGATCTCCGGAGTCAGTCCTCGTTTGACGACGTGGTGCTGATTGACGGAATCTCTGCGGTTCCGTTCGTCACGGTCAACCAGCCGCCGCTCGAAGACATCGACGGGTATGCGCCCGATGAGCATTTCAAGGTGCAGATCGGGCTCCTGAGCCTCCCGCTCAAGAACTACGACACAACCCGCGCCATCAGCGTGAAGTACGAGTGGGAGAACAACCGATTCTCGTGGACGGGGAAGGGCACGACGCGTCCGACATCGGTTCCGTACCCTTCTCCTGCGCTTCAGTTGGCGAACGTGGGTGTGCTTCCAGAGACCGTCTCGTCGGCGGCGATGCTCGACAGCGCGTTCGGTCTTGACTTCAAGGGTGCGACGGAGACGACCTATACCGAGTTGGTGCTGGGTCAGAGCTTCCTGATGCCTGGTGAGGGACAGCCTGGTCAGGCGCTCCGCATCTCTGTTGAGGGTGAGGTGGTCTCCAAGGGTGGCAAGGGGACGTTCACCGCTGGGGGCACCGCCTTCACGGACCCCAACACCACGTTCGGAAGCATCCCAGCCGGGTATCTCCTCCACATCCTCAACGGGGATGCAGAGGGCGTCTACACCTTCGTGGATGCTTCTCTCAACGTCACTCCAGCGTTCCCGGCATCGGACTCCACGGCACAGTGGAAGATCTACGAGGCCCAGACGCGCAGCAACGTCGACAACACGCTCCTCGCTGATGTGCAGCAGGTGATCAAGAACCACCTCCCCGAGGAGCCGTTCAAGATCCGGCTTCTCACGGCGGCGGGGACGGTCGGCGGCGCTCTCACCGTAGATCCAGTGGACGCTCTTCGGTCGGACCGGATCACTCGGATTCGGTTTGGGTTGGAGTCGGGATCTCCGGAGGCCGTTCCGACGTACCTGACCCGAGGCGTGGTCCTCGGGGTTGTGGCCGAGTCTGGACTGACGGTCGATGCGACGGACCCCCATGTCGCGAACTCTCCGACAGGGCCTTCGGGAGGGGCGTACTTCCAGATCCGTGTGGGTGCGAGCACCTATGCGCCGTCCATCAACCAAGGAGCGGCTCCAGCCGGAGGCATCGACGTCAATACGACGACGGGAGCCATCCTGATCGACGGAACCATCGTGTCGAGCCTCGCTGGTAACGAGGTGTTCTACGACCAGTTGTTCCTCGCCCCGGCTGATTTGACTGCGGGAACTTGCGAGATCAATGCGGCCAACGGGTCCGTGAACATCTCATCCTCCGACGCCACGACCCACGCGGGCAAGACGGCGTACTTCGTGGAGCAGATGATCACGGAGAACAATCTCGACGTGACCACCGCTCCGCTGAATGGGTCCATCCTGTTCAACAAGCCTCTGAGGGCGGGTCAGATTGTCGAGGTCAACTACTTCCAGGCGGACACGAACGGCGACAAGGCGCTCGATAGTGATGGCAACCCCATCGAGATCACCGAGTTCCTTCCGCTCGTCGTGCGGTTGGAAGAGGCGACCCGTGTCACCGACACGAGCTTCACGTACAACCCGACCGGTCGCACCTTGTCAGACAAGGTGGAGACCTTCATCTGGGCAGGGGTCGAACTCCAGAACTTCGCGGGAGTCACGACTGCGGTGGCAGAGGCCGGGACGATCACGTTCAACTTCTCGGTCGAGAGCACCGACAAGGTTCAGATCAACTACGGCGTCCTCGAAGCCTTCGGGGGAGAGCAGGCGTACACCGTCAGCACACCCCCCGTGTACCGCAAGCCCTTCTGGCTGGATGCTCTCCAGAACACCTTCACGCTGGACACCGACCGGTCTCTCGACTTCCCGGTAGGGAGTTTGATTCTGGTGGGGACCGTCCCACTGTACATCGACTCGGTGAACTACGACGCGAGCGCGGACACGACCCGTATCGGGGTATTCCCGACTCCGATTGTCGAGGTGGGTAGTCGGGCAGTGGGTCGAGACGCGGGACTGACTGTCTCTGACTTCCCGGTATCCGTCAGTCGGGGTGGCGCAGCGGGCTTCATGCCCACCCTCAACACGGCTGCTACACCGCTTTTGCCTGCCGACAAGGGTCAGTTGTCGGTCTCCTTCTATGGGGACGTTCGTCAATATGCGCGGGCGAACCACCTCCTGGAGATTGACGGTTACCCCTACCTGATCGTCGGGTCCACGCAATCGGAAGACGGTCGCAACACGGTCGTGGAGATCGCGACTCCGCTCTATCGGAATCACGACAACAGCCAGCCGGTTCGGATCAGCGTGAGGCCGGTCTACTCACCGAGTCCTGTTGAGTTTTCCGGGCTGTCCCCATTCGTCCCATCCGAGGAGTTCGATCTCTTCCTCCTGGGTCGGACCGAGGCCGGAACGGCGATTCCTGGCAAGCAGTTGGTCGAGGGTGTTCACTACACGGTAGACCCCAACACGGGATCAGTGACCTTCCAGACCCCAACCCAGGGTCCTCTGAATCCAGGAGAGTACCTTCACTTCCGTCACACACGTCTGGTAGACGCCACACCAGAGATAGTGGACGGAGCGTTGCTCTACCCGTTCTTCAAGTCGCAGCATCTGTTCATCACGACCCCCTCGGTCGAGAACGGCATCCTCGGGAAGACGCTTCGGGCGAAGTACACCTACCGCAACCCGGACAGCTTCTACTTCTCGGTCCTTCCCCTCACGGACTTCCTATCCGAGGTCCAGGCATCCTCGGGGAGTCAGGGCGTGACCTCGGTGGGCACCGGACCCGTGTTGCCCTTCGGCGGATCAACCGACCTGAGCAAGCAGGGTCGGTTTGGCCTGCGGGGTGAGGTACGGGACTTCAAGGACCAAGACCGAGCGGCGCGGTCCTACATCAGCCTGTTCAACGGCGTGGTGTTGGCCTTCGAGCAGGTGTTGGAAGCCATCGACGGTCGGATCATCGGTGACCGAGACGGCAAGTTCCGATTCTTCGTGGGTCGCGGTGCCCGGTACGCCCGACCTGGGTGGGAAGACGAGATCACGGGAGACCTCGTGGCACGCCTCGTCTGGCGTGAGGTCGTCAACGAGTGGGCACCGGATGGGTTCGACGGTTGGTATCGAACCACTGACCCCGTGTTTGACCCCACGACCGCTGAAGTGCCTGACGCGAGCAACCGTCCTGGCGAGACGGATGGCGTGACACCCAACCCGGACACGCTGAGGTTCTTTGCCAACCTCCAGCGGAACCGTATCAAGAATGACATGGATGACCGGCTCCTCATCGGATTCGGTCGTCCCCGTGGTCTGGCTCTGCTCTTCCCGAGCATCGACGTACCCGGTCTCTTCAAAGCGATGTGGATGGCACACCGGTATTCACGCCTCTTCCCTGAAGCGACCAAGCACTTCTCCCGGCTGTTCCCTGGTATCGACTACGTTCCTGGGTCGAGTGCTGGCTTCTACACGTCTGGACGCAAGGTCACGGTCCCCGGTCCCGAGCCGGGTGAAGAGACCGAGCAGGTGGTCAAGACGCGGAAGTCTGCTATCGGACAGATCGCAAACCCGGCTCTGGGCAACGTCGAGAACGTGGTGGATGTCACGAGTGCCGATCGGTTGCCTCGGGCACGAGTCTGGGCCTACTACCCAGACGGAAATGCAGATCTCGGCACGGCTGGTCAGGCGACCATCGTGGCGACTCCTCTCCCTCTCGGGGAGTTTCCCATCGACCCGACCACCGGGTACCCGGACCCTGCCCAGCTTCTCTCGGGTGGTGGTGACCTGTACGACCTTGTGTCGGGCGACGTGGACTTGGCGACCCCAGCTTTCGCGGCGGGTCAGCGGGTCAACTACGGAAAGCCGACGGGCGCGGTGTACGACCTCACCGACTCCAGCGGGAACGGGATCTTCGTTGACCAGGTGACTAACGGGTACATCATCACCCTGGCTGACCAGGGCGGGTCAGGTGTGACGGGATCGAGCATCCTGTACAACGGCACTGACCCCCTGGAAGACATCATCAGCGTCGATGACGGCTACGGCGACACGGTGTTCTGCGGCCCGGTGGTTCCAGATGTTTCCTCGGGCACATTCCCCAGTAACGATCCCCCAAAGCTTTCAGATCTGGAAGAAGCGGCAAAAGCCCTGCCCGACTACCGCATCCAGTTCGACCTCAAGGTGGGCAAGCGCACGGGTGAGTTCATCGACGCGTCACTCCCGACGTCAGATGATGTGTTCCCGCTCAACCTTCAGAAGCTCTTGTCGCAAAAGCCACCTCAACCGCTGACCTGCATCGAGGGTGAGGTCGAGTTCGTGAACACGGACTCCGAGCCCGTGCAGCTTCCCTGTCTTCTGGGTCAGGACAAGGACGACTCGGGAGACTACCAGATCCCCTACATTCGGGGAGCCGACACCGAGCTTTCGGTTCTCGGTCGAGTGGCGGCAGACTTCCGGTACCTGTTTGAGGACACGGCGGGAACCCCTTCCCACACGTGGAAGGCCATCTACCCCGACGAGATCATCGCGAGCGATGGGACCATCCTCCTGAGCTACGACGTGGGAACGTCCCGTGACCCGGCGACGTTGTACACGGCAACGGATCTGACTCCCGTGGCAACGGCTGGGTCGTACACTCCAAACTCGGGCATCGGTGACGCTCGACCGTATGACCTTCTCCTCGTGCAGACAGAGCAGTCTCCTGCGGGGATCACGGGCATTCTGTCCATCGGTGATGCGGCATCCTCAAAGGTAGAGGTACCTCGGTTCGTCACCAAGGTGAACGCGGACGCCATCAGCACGGATCTGGTTCGCCACACCATCCGGAACGCAGCGGTTGCTATTGGTGGAGGTGGTACCACGGGTGTCATCGTTACCGAGGCCAACCCATTCCCTGGTCAGTTCGGCACCACGTTCAACTGCGATTCCGTCGGGTTCGTGCTGGATGATGGGTTTGGTGGTGGTGTGGGAGCTACGGGTGGCTTCAACCAGTTCCTCGGAGCCGGTCGTGTCGCCATCCTCCGCGTCTACAGTCCCTCGACGGGGGCTCTGATCGAAGAGATCGCGGTGTCTGG
>Ga0070754_10001134_pt1 | contig 21945 bp, 15 predicted proteins | sample VirMetDEL_Sep_01_FD_75181 | JGI IMG/M metagenome (GOLD analysis project Ga0070754, IMG submission 75181) | Aqueous microbial communities from the Delaware River and Bay under freshwater to marine salinity gradient to study organic matter... | ecosystem: Environmental > Aquatic > Marine >... | reverse complement strand
TCGAACTGGCGGCGGAGGAACTGGGCTACCAGGTCAATGCGCGTGCGGCCGGGCTGCGGCGCGGCGAAACCGGGACCATCGCCATTGTCGTGATCGGCCGCGACGGGCAGGGTCCGGCGGCGATCAACCCGTTCTATTACAGCCTGCTCGGCAGCACCTGCGCAGCGGCGGCCGAGCGCGGCTACGAGGCGCTGGTATCCTTTCAGGCGCAGCCCGAGGAATTCTTCGGCCACTATGTTGCCCGGCGGCAGGCCGATGGCGTCGTGGTGATCGGTACGGCGACGAACCAGGCGGCGTGGGACTATTTCACCGCCTGCGCCAAGACCGCTGGCAGGATGGCGTTCTGGGGATCGCCTTTCGACGACAGTGTCTGGGTGCGCTCGGACAATCGCGATGGCGGCAGGCTGGCGGTGGAACGGCTGGTGCAGGGCGGCGCGCAGCATATCGTCTTCGTCGGGGATCCCGCATCGTCGCAGCGCCAGTTCCGCGAACGCTACGAAGGCTATCTTGCCGCGATGGAAGCGGTGGGCCTGAAAGCGGGTGATGCGGTGGTCAGCAGCGGCACGGACCGCGTGTCGCAAGGCCGCAATGCGATCGCCCAGCTGGCCGACGCCGATGCCAGGTTCGATGGCCTGTTTTTCGCCTGCGACGCCATGGCGCTGGGCGCGCTGGAAGAACTGACCGCGCGCGGCATCGCCGTGCCGGACGACGTCGGCGTGATCGGTTTCGACGGGCTCGGCTCGGGCGAATTCAGTGCGCCGCCGCTCACCACGGTCGAACCCGATTTCGCGCGCGCCGGGCAATTGCTCGTCGAGACCGCGCTCGCGTCCGAAGGCGAACGGCCTGCGCGGCGCGTCCCCGTCCATCTGATCGAACGCGCCAGCGTGCGCTGACCACATTTTCCCAACCGGAGAGCATCATGAAAACCAGCATCGCATCCGTCCTTGCCGTCCTGTTCGCCGGCCAGGCGGCTTACGCGCAGGACAACCCGCCCAGCCCCAATCCGGTGGAGGAACAGGAGGTTGATGCGTCGGCGGAAACGGGTCCTGCCGAAGGCAGCGGGATTGCGGTCGATGCCGCTCCCGCCAGTGCCAACCCGGCTGCCGCCGACAGCGCGGAGAAATGGGACGTTACCGCTCCGCGCGGCGCGACCATCCGGCAGGTGCCGATACGGACGGACGAAGGCACGTGGATGGATGTGGATGTCTCGCCCGACGGGCGCATGCTGGCTTTCGCGCTGCTGGGCGACATCTACACCATGCCGATCGCCGGCGGCACGCCGACGCGGATCGCCGAAGGGCTGGCATGGGAAGTGCAGCCGCGCTTCTCGCCCGATGGCCGCCGGATCGCTTTCACCAGCGACCGCGGCGGCGGCGACAACATCTGGATCATGAACTCCGACGGATCGGACAAGCGCCAGCTCACCAAGGAGGAGTTCCGCCTGCTGAACCAGGCAAGCTGGTCGCCCGATGGCAATTACATCGTCGCCAAGAAGCATTTCACCACGCAGCGTTCGCTCGGTACCGGTGAGATCTGGCTTTATCACGTCTCGGGCGGCGGCGGCGTCAAGCTGGTCGCGCGCGCCAACGAAGCACTGCAGAAGGAGCTGGGTGAACCGGTTTACGCGCCTGACGGCAGCGCGGTCTATTATTCGCGCAATGTCACCCCGGGGCCGATCTTCGAATATGCTCAGGATTCGACGCAGGGCACCTTTGCCATCGAACGCTACGATCTGGCGACCGGCGAGGTCACCACCGCGGTCAGCGGCTATGGCGGTGCGGTCCGCCCACAGCCTTCGCCCGATGGCAGGAGCCTGGCCTTCATCCGCCGCGACAAGGACCAGACCGAGTTGTGGATCAAGAACCTCGCCAGCGGCGAGCAGCGGATGATCTATGGCGATCTCGATATGGACATGCAGGAAACCTGGGCGGTCCACGGGTTCTATCCGCTGATCGACTGGACGCCCGACGGGAATGCGCTGGTGCTGTGGGCTGGTGGCAAGCTGCGGCGCGTGGCAGCCGATGGCAGCGGCGACAGCGTGATACCCTTCAGCGTGAACGACACGCGCGGGGTCGCCGATGCGCCGCACCCGGTCATCCCGGTTTCGCCCGACAGTTTCACCGCGAAAATACCGCGTTTTGCCAGCGTCTCGCCCGATGGCCGCACCGTAGTCTTCGAAAGTCTCGGCAAGCTTTACACCAAGCCGGTTGCGGGCGGCACGGCCCAGCGGCTCACTTCGGGCAATGACGAAGCGCTCGAGCTGTGGCCCTCGTGGTCGCGCGACGGGCGGCGGCTCACCTATATCCGCTGGACCGATGAAGGGCTTGGCCAGGTAATGAGCGCCAATGCAAACGGCTCCGGTGCCCGCGCGGTCACCCGCATGCCCGGTCATTATGCGCAGCCCCGGTTCTCGCCCGACGGCAATACGATCGTTTTCGAAAAGCGTTCGGGCGGCTATCTGACCTCTCCCGATTATTCGGAGAACGAAGGCATCTACCGCGTAAGCGCGGCCGGCGGCACCGCCGAACTGGTGGCACGCGACACGTCGAACCCGCAGTTCGGCGCGGATAGCGACCGGGTGTTCATGCTCGGGCGCAAGGACGGCAAGCTGCAGCTGCTCTCGGCCGATCTCGACGGTGAAGCGCGGCAGGTCCATGCCGAGGGCGAGCTGGCCACCGAATACCACGTCAGCCCGCGCGGCGATTTCGTTGCCTTCCGCGAGAATTACGAGGTCTTCGCCACACCGCTGATGCCCGGCGGGCAGGCGGTGACCGTGGGCGAAAAGGCCAGTTCGCTACCGGTGGTGCGCGCGTCCAAGGGCGGGGCGGACTACATCGGCTGGACCCAGGGCGGCGACATGCTGACCTGGACGATGGGGCCGGTGCTGTACCGCGCCAGCCTCGATACGATGTTCGCCGATGCACCGAAGGAAAAGGACGCCCCGGCCTTCGTGCCGCCGACCAGCGGTACCTCGCTCGAACGCACCGTCGCGGCTGCCAAGCCGAGCGGTACGGTGGCGATTACCGGGGCGAAGATCCTGACGATGGCGGGTGATGGTGCCGGCGCAATCGCCAATGGCACGATCGTGATCACGGGCGATCGCATTGCGGCGATCGGCCCGGCCGATCAAATTGCCGTGCCGCAGGGCGCATCGGTGATCGACGCTGCAGGCAAGACGATCATGCCGGGGCTGGTCGACGCGCATGCCCACGGGCCGCAGGGCGTCGACGATCTCGTCCCGCAGCAGAACTGGTCGCTGGTGCAGAACCTCGCCATGGGGACCACCACGCTACACGATCCTTCGTCGAGGGCGAGCATGATCTTCTCCGCTGCGGAGCGTCAGCGCGCCGGCACCCTGCTGGCGCCGCGGATCTTCTCCACTGCCGAGATCGTCTACGGGGCCAAGGCGCCCAGCGTCTATGCGCGGATCGACAGCTATGACGATGCGCTGGCGCACATTCGCCGGATCAAGGCGCAGGGCGGTATCTCGATCAAGAACTACAACCAGCCGCGGCGCGAACAGCGCCAGCAGGTCGTCGCGGCCGCCCGTGAAGAGGATATGCTGGTGGTGGCCGAGGGCGGTTCGCTGTTCGGGATGGACATGAACCTGATTGCCGATGGCAATTCGACCATCGAACACAATGTCCCGGGCGAAGTGTTCTACGAGGACGTGCTGCAGTTCTGGGAAGGGTCGCAATCGAATTATACGCCGACGCTCGTCGTGACGTATGGCGGCCTTGCTGCCGACCCCTACTGGCGCCAGGCCACCGACGTGTTCGACAATCCGCTGATGGTCCACACGCCGCCGCGCCAGTTGATCGCGCAAACCGCACGCCGCGTTACCGCTCCCGACTGGGCTTTTGTCGATGACGAAGCCGCGCGCGAGGCGAAGAAACTCGCCGACCGCGGGGTGAAGGTCAGTATCGGGGCGCATGGCCAGCAGGCAGGCGTCGCCGCGCATTGGGAACTGTGGAGTTTCGCTCGCGGCGGAATGAGCCCGGTCGAGGCGCTGCGAGCCGGGACGATCGAACCGGCCCGCTCGCTGGGGATGGAGCGTGACATCGGCAGTCTCGAAGTGGGCAAGCTGGCCGATCTGCTCGTCCTTTCGGCCGATCCCAGCGAAAACATCCGCAATTCGGACAAGATCGACCGCGTCATGCTGGGCGGCCGGCTGTACGATGCGCGGACCATGAACGAGGTCGAGACCGGCTCTGCCCGGCGCCTGCCCTATTGGTGGGAATGATGGAGAGTGCGGCGGCGGGGATTTGCCCCGCTGCCGCCGTCTCCCGATTGTCCTCGGTGCGGGCCTCTCAGGTCCCGCGGATGTGGTTTAGGAATTCTTCCACGCTGCTTTTCAGCGCACCGGCCTGACCTTCGAGCTCGCTGGCTGAATTGAGAACCTGGCTGGCCGCCGAACCGGTGGCAATGCTGGTTTCGCGGAACTGGTCGATATGGGCGGAAACCTCGTCGGTCGACCGCGCCGCCAGATCGATGCTGCGCGCGAGATCCTGTCCGGCCACCGATTGCTGGTCGACCGCGCTGGCGATCGAGGTCGCAGTGGATTCGAGTTCCTTGATCTGGCCGGCGATCGACCGCAGCGCGCCGACGCTGGCCCCGGTCGAATTCTGCATGGCCTTGATCTGGTCCGCGACTTCCTCGGTCGCCCGGCTCGTCTGTGCGGCCAGTTCCTTCACCTCGCTCGCCACGACCGCGAAGCCGCGGCCTGCCTCGCCGCCGCGGGCGGCTTCGATCGAGGCGTTGAGCGCCAGCAGGTTGGTGCGCTGGGCGATCGACTGGATCAGTTCGACGATCTGCCCGACCTGATCGGCCGAATTGGCCAGCGCGGAAATGGTTTCGTCGGCGCCATTCGCCGCATCGGTGGCCTTGCGTGCCAGTTCGGCGGAGTGGGCGGCCTGTCGGCTGATCTCGCCGATCGACATGGCGAATTCGTCGGATGCCGCGGCTGCGGCAGTCACGCCGCCCGCGGCCTGTTCCATCGTTTCGGTAACGCTTTGTGACTGGCGCGCAGCCTGTTCGGCAGTGGCAGCCATGCCCGAAGCGGTCGAATTGAGTTGGCTGGCCGCAGTGGCGACACCGCTGACGACATCACCCACGCCGGTTTCGAAATCGCGCGCCATGCGGATGATTTCGGCCTTGCGTTCCTCGGCCGCTTTCTTGCGCCCGGCAAACAGTTCGTCGAGCTTGTGCCCCGAGCGCAGGAAAACGGAAAAGGAGCGCGCCAGATCGCCGATTTCATCGACGCGGTGCGTATCGGTCACCTGGATGTCGCGCTCGCCCTGGGCAAGCCGGGCCATGTCGTCCTTGAGCTTGATATAGGGATCGATGACGTGTCGCAGGACGAAACGCAGGCTGGCGAGGCCGCCGAGCAGGGCGACTGCCAGGACGATCAATGTGAGTACCTGTGCGGTGCCGGCAAAGGACGGGAACAGAAAGCCCGCCTGCGCGATCGCAGTCACGAGCGTCAGCCCGCCCAGCGAGAAAATCGACGCGATCCTGGCTTTCGCAGCCAGCGGCCGCGCCATGAACCAGGCGCCTACCGCGCCGCGATGATGATCTTCCGCGGCATCGATGATTTCGATTTCCGCGATTTCGCGGGCCAGATCGTCCGCGATGATCGTGCTATGTGCGTTCATCCCCAAGCATCCCCCTCTTAAGGCCGTATCAACCCTGAGCGAGAATGCTTGAAATCACGTTAAGCCGCGCGAACGTGCTCCACGAACTGCGCGACATGCGATTTCAGCGTGGTGGCCTGAGCCTCCAGTTCGGTCGAGGAATTGAGCACCTGGCTGGCGGCCGCGCCGGTCGCGAGACTGGTTTCGCGGACCTGGCCGACATTGCTCGACACGTCGTCGGTCGACCGCGCCGCCAGATCGATGCTGCGGGCGAGATCCTGTCCGGCCACCGACTGCTGATCCACCGCGCTGGCAATCGAAATGGCCGCGCCCTCCAGTTCCTTGATCTGTTCCGCGATCGAGCGCAGCGCGCCGACGCTGGCGCCGGTGGAATTCTGCATGGTACGGATCTGTTCGGCGACTTCCTCGGTCGCACGGCTGGTCTGCGCGGCGAGTTCCTTCACTTCGCTTGCCACGACCGCGAAGCCGCGGCCGGCCTCGCCCCCGCGGGCCGCCTCGATCGAGGCGTTGAGCGCAAGCAGATTTGTCCGCTTCGCGATCGACTGGATAAGCTCGACGATCTGTCCGACCTGTTCGGCCGAAACGGCAAGCGTGGAAATCGTATCGTCCGCATTGCCGGCCATGGCGGTGGCCTTGCGGGCGAGTTCGGCCGAATGCGAGGCCTGACGGCTGATCTCGCCGATCGACATGGCGAATTCGTCCGACGCGGCCGCAGCCGCGGTAACCCCGCTGGCGGCCTGTTCCATCGATGCCGTGACATGCGTGGTCTGCGTGGTGGCCTGTTCGGCGGCGGCCGCCATCGAACCAGCGGTCAGCTTGAGCTGCGCGGAAGCGGTGGCGACGCCGTTGACCACTTCGCCCACGGTGGTTTCGAACCGCTCGGCGAAGCGGACCATTTCCGCGCCGCGCTCGTTGCGCAGCGCTTCGCGTTCCTGCGCCATCCGCTCGACTTCCCAAGCAGCCTGCAGGAAGACTTCGAGGGCGCGGGCAAGGTCGCCGATCTCGTCGCGGCGCTCGGTCGCGGGAATGTGAATGTCCTTCTCGCCATCGGCGAGCCGCGATGCGACATGCGTCATCCGGCGCAGCGTGCCCGATACGTCGCGCCCGATGTAACGCGCGCTCAGCCAGGCAATCCCCAGACCGATGACCGCCACGCCGAAGAACGACGCGAACAGCCACCCGATCAGCGTCTGCGACGCTGCATCCGACGTCTCGCCTGTGGCTTCGATGCTTTCGCGCGCCGCTATGGCGAGGTCGACGACCTCCTGGCTTTCGCCATAGACGCTGTCCGAAAATTCTTGCCACTGGCCCTGCGTCCCGCGCGAATTCTGTGCGGCAACCACGCGCGTACGCAGCGCCGCCAGTCTCGTATCGAGCTGTTCGATCTGCGGGAGGACCTGCGGCGCGACTTCGGCTGCACGGGCTTCGACGCGGCCGAGATTGCGATCGGTCTGGTCGAAGGCCGCCTTGGCGGCGACCAGGTCGTTGCCGTCGCCCGAAATGGCGTAACGCTGGACGAACAGCCGGCCCTCGTTGATATCGGCGACCATCCGTTCGGCCATTACGGAAGCGGCGGAAATCGCCATGCGTTCGGAGCGCGCCTGCAAAGCGAAGAAGCCGCCGAGGCACGTGGCAAACAGGCAGAGCAGGACAACGGCGATATTGGCCGCCGAGATGGCGCGTAGTTTTTCCCCGACCGACTTGTCGGCGAGCCAGCCGTTCATACCGCTCGAATCCGTATGGTCCGGCTGTTCATGAGCGGCGCCGCGGTAGTGCGGGGCCCCGGTATATTCCTGCGGCCGCTGGGTGGGCGAAGCCTCGCCCTCGGCAACCATGCCGCCAACCATATCCTGTAACGCACTCATGCAATCTGTTCTTTCCTGTTGGCCTTCGACCGGCGCAGCCCGACGGGCTGGCCGAGATACTGGCCGATTTCTTCGGGCGGCATGGCTTTGAAATAGAGCCAGCCCTGGATCTGATCGCACCCGGCGGCGCGAACCATGGCTGCTTGTTCTTCGGTTTCGACGCCTTCGGCCGCGACGCTCATTTTCATCGCGCGGGCGACGGTGATGCTCGACAGCATCATTGCGCGGCTGCCGTCGTCTTCGCTGGCCTGGACCACCAGGCTGCGGTCGAGCTTGAGCTTTTCGAAGCGGAACTGTCGCAGGAAACCGATCGATGCATAGCCGGTGCCGAAATCGTCGAGCGAGATCTTGACCCCGAAGCTGCGCACGACCGACAGGCTGCGCTCCGCCACCACCGGATCGAGCACGAGACAGGTTTCGGTAATCTCGAGTTCGAGACGCTCCGGATCGAAGCCGGTCTCTTCGAGGATATGGCCAAGCTGGATGGGAAATTCGGGATTGCGCAGCTGCGCCGCCGAGATGTTGACCGACAGCGCGATATCGCCCCACTGCAACGCGTCGCGGCAGGCCTGGCGCAAAACCCACAGGCCGATCGCATTGATCAGCCCGCTTTCTTCGGCGACCGGGATGAAGGTGCTGGGCCCGATGCATGCGCCATCGGGCCGTTCCCAGCGCAGCAGGCATTCGACCGCATTGATCGTCCGGGTGCTGGAATCGACCAGCGGCTGATAGTGCAGCCGGAACTGCCCTTCAGCCAGCGATCGCCGCAACTCGTCGTCCATTTCCTGCAGTTTTTCGCGGCTGCGGTCGAGCGCCGAACTGAACCAGGTGCAGCGCATCTTGCCGCCGCGCTTCGCCGCATACATCGCAATATCCGCGCGGCGCAGCAGCTCGGAGGAAGGGACGAAGTCCTGCGTGGTGCTGCGCGCCAAGCCGATGGACGCGCCCAGGGTCAGGCGCCGGTCTTCGACATGGATCGGCTTGGCCAGCCGTTCGATGATGCGTCGGCACAGGCCTTCGAGCAGTGTCCCGGCCACCGGACCGCCGATCATCATGGCGTATTCGTCACCGCCCAGCCGGTAGATGCCGGCTTCGCCATCCGAGATGTCGCCGAAGATGCGGGCGCATTCGCGGATCGCCGCGTCGCCGACGAAATGGCCGTAATGGTCGTTGATCAGCTTGAAGCCGTCGAGGTCGATCATCGCCAGCGCGACTTCGTGGCCCTGCCGGTATTCGCGCTGGATATCGAAGTGCAGCGCGCGGCGATTGGGCAGGCGGGTCAGGCTGTCGCTGCGCGAGAGATGCTCCACCCGGCGCAGGTGCCGCCGTCCGACATAGGCGCACACGACGGTGGCCAGGCCGAAGGCCAGCGCACCCATCGAAAGAATGGTGGAGGGCGAGGAAAAGCCGAGATAGCGATTGGCGATCGTGGTCGACCACGTCAGCGCGAAAATCGTAGCGAGCACAGCCATGGGACCAAAGACGATCGCCCATGCGCTTTCGCTTTCGCGATACCCGTACGAACTGCTCATCATCCCTGAATCGCGCCTTTTCTCGTCTTACCCTAAGGGTTTACGCGGTATTCGCTAAGGAAGCGTAAATGGTCGGTTTACCCTTTGGGGCGGCGTCGGCGGCGGCTCAGGAGACCGCGGCGCGCAGCGGCGGCCGGCTGACCGCGGCGAGGTCCTCATAGACCGGACTGTAAAGCGACGAGCCGAAAGCGGCGGGCTTGAACCGTTCGGTCTGGCCCACCACGGTCTCGCCCGCACCGAGCATCAGCCAGCCATCGCGGGCAATCCCGCCCGCGAGCCGGTCGAACGCGGCAGCGCGCGTTTCCGGATCGAAATACAGCAGCACATTGCGGCACATCACCAGATCGAACCGTCCGGGGGAGGGCGGATAATCGAGGATATTGTGCTGCTGGAAGCGCGTCATCGAACGGATCCTGTCGGCGGCCTGCCAGTGGCCGTCGCAGTCGGTGAAGAAGTTCAGCATCTGCGCGACGCTGATCCCGCGCTGGATCTCGAACTGCGTATACTGCCCGCTGCGCGCCGTCGCGATTGCCTTGTTCGAAACGTCGGTTCCGAGAATTTCGATCGTCCAGTCCTTCCACCGCCCCGGCTGTTCGGCGAAGATCATTGCCAGGCTCAGCGCTTCCTGGCCGGTCGAACAACCGGCCGACCAGATCGACAGCCGTTTGGTGGCGGCCCGTTTCTGCGCAAGATCGGGCAGGACCTGGTTGGCGAGGACGGAAAAATAAGCGTTGTCGCGGAAGAAATAGGTTTCGTTGTTCAGCAGGGCCTCGACCACGCGGGTTGCCAGCTGCTGTTCGCCGGGTCGCTCGAGCATGCACGCCAGCTGGTCGACATTCTCGATCCCGCATTCGCGGAACAGGCCAGCCAATGCACTGGAAACCCGCCAGCGGCGTCCTTCCGTCAGTTGCTGTCCCGTACGCTGTGCAAGCAGGTCGCCGATGATGCGGTGCGAAGCATCGTCTACCGCCATGCATCGGCTCCCGCATTGGCCAGCAAGGCGTCGGCCAATTCGGCGGGCGGCAGGACCGCAGCAGCCAGGCCCATTTCGGTGACCGCGCGCGGCATGCCCCACACCGCGCAGGTTTCCGCATTCTGCGCATACATGGTGCCGCCGGCGGCCAGCAGCGAATGGGCGCCGTCGGTGCCGTCGCGGCCCATCCCCGAAAGCAGGACCCCGGCGACATGGCCGTCATACACTTCGGCCAGTGTTTCGAACATCGGATCGACCGAGGGCATGCAGCCGCTCTTCACCGGATGATAGGCCAGGCCGAGAACCCGGCGGCCGCCCGACTTGCGGACCACCAGATGTCCGTGGCCAGGCGCGATGTAGATCTTCCCGCGCTCGATCATCGTCCCTTCGTCGGCGAGGATCGCCGGGCGTTCGGCGGCCATTTCCAGCTGCTGCGCGAATACGGGAATGAAGCTGGGCGGAAGGTGCTGCGTAACCAGGATCGGCAGGTCGAAATTCTTCGGGACCTGCCGCAGGAACAGGTTCAATGCATGGATGCCGCCGGTCGAGGCGCCGATGGCGACGATCTGCGGCGGTTTGCCGACGCGCTGCACCTCGGCAGGCGCGGCGACGCCGTCCGCGGCAGCCGCTGCGTCGCTGGCCGAAGGGCCCTTGAGTGCGCGGATCTTGCCAAGCAGGCTCGACTTGTAGTCCTCGTTGAACCCGCCCGGGCGGGGCTTGAGCATGGTGTCCGCCGCGCCCAGCGACAGCGCCTTGACGGTTGCCTCGGCGCCATCGGCCGTCAGCGAGGAGATCACCAGCACCTTGGTCTGCGGAGCCGCCTGCATGATTCGGGGCAACGCCTCGAGCCCGCCCATGCCGGGCATTTCCAGATCGAGCAGCATCACGTCGGGTGCGGCCTTGGCGAGTTCCGCGAGGCCGCTCTCGGCGCTGTTCGCAGTCGCCAGGATCGACATGTCGCGTTCCTGCTTGATCATGCGCGAGAACACCGTGCGCACGGTCAGCGAATCATCGACGATCATCACGCGAACCGGATCGGGGCAGAATCCCCCGGTGCCGGCCGGTTTCAGTATTTCGGAACGGAGGGGCGCGCCCATGTCAGATCCTTCAGGCCATGCCGACAAGCTGGAGCTTGATCTGCAGCGTCTCGTGATCGAACGGTTTCATGACATATTCGTCGGCGCCGGCGTTGATCGCCTCGCGAATGTGCGCGACATCGTTTTCCGTGGTGCAGAACACGACCTTGGGCTTGTCGCCCCCCTCGCGCTGGCGCAGCTGGGTGATGAATTCGATGCCCGTCATGACCGGCATGTTCCAATCGAGCAGGACGACGTCGGGCATGCTCTCGGCACACTTGTCCAGTCCCTCCTGACCGTTTTCGGCTTCCTCGACCTGGAAGCCGAGCGTCTCGAGGATATGCCTCGAAACCTTGCGGATGACGCGCGAATCATCGACGATTAGGCAGGATTTCATTTCAATGACCTCTGGTGTTTGCCAGCCATCCGTAGCGGCCGAGGGTAACCAATCGCTTAAGCCGCCTGCGAAACCGGGCCGGACACGAGCGCTTCGACATCGATCAGCAGCGTGGGACCGCCATCGGTTTCGACCATGCCGCGCGTTGCCGCCTGCCACCCGGCGCCGAACCCGCCGGGCACCTCGATCGGATCGCTCAGCGCTTCGCCGACATCGTAGGCAGCATCGACCAGCAGGGCATAGAGATGGCCGTCGATCTCGACGACCGCAGCCCGCTGGTCGGGCGGCGCCTGGGCGGTTTCGAAACCCAGCGCGACCGAGCAATCGATCACGGTCAGCGCCTGGCTCCGCAGCGCGGTCAGGCCGCGGATGAAAGCGGGGGCCCCGGGAATCGGCGTGATGTCCTCGATCTCGATGACCGACTGGACGCGTATCGCGGGGATCGCCGCCCGGCGCCCCGCGACCATGCACATGAGCAGCAGGTCGTTCATGCTGTTTCTCCCATCCGGGCCTGTTTGAGCGCGTTCAAGAGCGCTTCGCGATCATAGCGGTAGATACTGTCCGCCCCGTCGCCGGGTGCATCGGGTTCGTGGCGCAGGCGGATGACGCGCCGCGCCGGTCCCGCGGCCACCGCCGGGGCTTCGGCCAGCTCGATCGCGACGTCGCTTTCTTCATCCCCGTCACCGGCAATGCGATAGCCAGCGGCTTCGACCAGCGGCTCGAGTATGGTGCGCGCCCAGTCGCTGTCGGCGGGCAGGCGGCACGACAGGGGCGGGGCCTTGCGCTGGCCCCCGCTGTGGCGCGCGAACAGCGCATGGCCGTCGATGACCGGCACGGGCCGCTCGTCGATCAGCGCGACGCCTTCGATCATGGCATCGGCATCCGATGGGATGACCTCGCCCTCGAGTTCGGCAGCATCGAGAACCTCGCGGACCGCGTAGACGATTTCGCTGTCGCCATCGGACAGGCGCAGCAGGCGGCACCTGTCCGCGGTGAGTTCACCATGTTCGAGGCCGGCAAGCGGGTAGATCGCGCCGTCGATGACCGCCTGCACGCGCGAGCCCTCGATATCGATCGCCTCGCGGGCGATGGTGTCGATGCGGCGGACCAGTTCGAGCCGTACGGCGCGCCGGCGACCGTCGAGCCCGGTGAAGAGCATGATCGGCTGGGCCTTGCGCTGCTCGGCCGTCTCTTCCTCGGGCACGCGGGTGGCGCTGCGCATTTCGTTCACGAGCTCGTGCTTCTGCGCGATGCTGGGCAGGTCGAGCAGCATCATCGGGCGGCCGTCGTCGAGCAGGGTAGTGCCAGCGTAGAGTCCGGTGTCCATGATCGCGGGTGCGATCGGTTTGACCACCACGTCTTCGTGATCGTAGACCCGATCGACGGCGAGCGCGAAGATATCGTCGCTGGCAAGGCGCACCAGCACCAGCGTGCTGGCTTCCCAGTCCATTGCATCGTCGGCCTGGGTGCCGAGGATCTCGGCCAGCGAAAGGCAGGGCACGCGTTTCCCGCGGAAGGTGATGAGACGACGATCGCCCGCTTCGGCGAAGTCGATATGGTCGCTCGACCCGAACACGATCTCTTCGACATAGCTGCGCGGAATGGCGTAGCGTTGCCCGTCGCTGCCTACGGTCAGCGCGGCGATGATGCTGAGCGTGAGCGGAAGCTTGAGATAGAAGCTCGTGCCCTCACCGGGTTTGCTGGCGACGTCGATCGACCCGCCCACGCGTTCGATGTTCGCGCGCACGACGTCCATTCCCACGCCCCGGCCCGACACCGAACTGACCTCGTCGGCCGTCGACAGGCCGGGTTCGAAGATCAGGTAATGCTTGCGCCGCTGCGACATGGCGTCGACTTCGGCCTGGCTGTAGATGCCCGCCGCGACAGCCTTTGCCGCCAGGCGTTCGATATTGATGCCGCGCCCGTCGTCGCTGATCGTCAGCGTGATCCGGTTGCCCGACTGGCGTGCGGCGAATTTCAGCAGACCGATCTCGCGCTTGTCGGCCTTGATGCGTTCGCCCGGCCCTTCGAGCCCGTGGTCGATCGCGTTGCGGATGATGTGCGTCAGCGGATCGCGGACCATTTCAACCATTTCGCGGTCGAGCTCCACTTCGCCGCCTTCGAAATCGACCATGACCTGCTTGCCCAGCTCGTTCGAGAGATCGCGGACCAGCCGTGGGAGCGAGCCGAACAGATGTTCAAGCCGCTGCATGCGCATGCGGGTGATTGCATTGCGAACATCGGCGAGGATCGCGCTGAGCCTATCGAAGGGGCCGTCGATCGTCGGTTGCTCGCCCGCCTCGCGCAGGCGGCGCGCCAGATCGTTGCGCGCCAGGACCATGTCCGACACGCCCTTCATCACCTCGTCGAGCAATTCGGTCGGCAGGCGGATCGACCGCTGGACGCCATTGCTGCGCGCGGCCTTGGGCGCGGCATCGTCTTCGCCGTCGGCGGGTTCCGCCTGCTGCGGCGCCGCGGCCTTGGGTTCGCCGACGACGCTGGTGATCTCGCCCGGTTGCAACGCGGCGATCAAATCATCGTCGCCTTCGGCTGAACATTCCTCGCCGGCTTCGATCGAATCGGTCATCACGCCGATCCGGTCGATTATCGCGAGCACTGCCGATACCAGCGCACGGTCGGGTTCGCGGCGTCCGCTGCGGCATTCGGACAGGGCATCCTCCGCCGCATGGCTGAGCTTCTCGAGCTGCGGGAAGTCGAAGAAGCCGCAGTTTCCCTTAACCGTGTGGACGAAACGGAAAATGGTATCGAGCCGCGCCGTATCGGACGGATCGGCTTCCCACGCGACGATTTCGCCGCTGCTGGCTTCCAGCATCTCGCGAGTTTCGGCGACGAAGTCCGCCAGCAGGTCATCCATGTATCATTGCCCCTCGTACGATCGGAAGGGCTATGGACCATGATGGTTAAGTATTGGTTTGAGCCTGACGCCCTCGATCGGGGCCTGCCCGCAGCACGCGCCAGACGATGAAAGCGGCCAGCGCGCCGCCGGCGAGATTGGCGACCAGCTCCGCTGCGTAGATCGCCGAGGAACCCCAGCCGGAGCGCAGCACCCAGCCGAACGGCAGCATGACCAGGAAGACCCGCGCCGCGCTTTGCGCCAGCGCAAGTCCGGCCTTGTCGACCGCATTGAGCGCGCCATTGGCCACGATCAGCAGGCCGAAGCCGGCATAGCCCCATACCGAAATCGCCAGATAGCGCGAGAACTCCTCGATCACGGCCGGATCGTCGGTAAAGATATCCGCGAACCAGTCGCCGGTGAAGAACAGCACCACGGCGATTGCGAGGCCGTAGCCGACGCAGAACAGGCCCGACCACCACATGGCGCGGCGCGCGCGGTCGGCGTGCCCTGCGCCCCAGTTCTGCCCGACGATCGCCCCGATCGATCCCGACAGCGCCAACAGCGGCACCACTGCGAAGCTTTGCAACCGCCCTGCCGCGCCGAACCCGGCGACTGCGGCCTCGCCCTGGCTGGCCAGCAGCGCGGTGAGTACCGAGAGGCCGATCGGGTTGATCGCGTTGGAAAACGCCGCCGGACCGGCAACCGAGAGGATGGCCTTGCTCGATCCCGCGACGTTGCAGTCGCGGATCGCTGCGGGGTTGATCTGCAGGCGCGCGCCCTTGATCAGCCACAGGGCGACAAGGATCGCGATGAAGAACCCGGCGATCGTCGCATAGGCCGCGCCCGCCACGCCGAAGCCCCCGATCCCGAAAGCGCCCGTTATCAGGATCGGGTCGAGCGCCCAGTTGGCCACCGAATAGGTCAGCGAGACATAGCTGGTCTTGCGCGCCTCGCCCTGGCCACGCAGCACGCCGTTCAGCCCCATCTGGAGCAGCATGACCGGCAGGCCGAGCGCATAGGGACGCATGTATTCGCCGATCAGCGGCAGCAATTCGTCGGATGCCTGCATCAGCCGGAACAGCGGATCGAGCAGCAGGTAAAGGATCGCGCCCAGCGCCACCCCGGTCGCAAGCGCGAACACCGCGCCGAAATTGGCCCGCCGGCCGGCGCGTTCGGCATCGCCTTCGCCCAGTGCGCGCGCGATCACCGAATTGATGCCGACCATGACCCCGACGCCGAGGCTCGAAAGCGCGATGGTGATCGGGAAGATGAAACTCACCGCAGCGAGTTCCTGCGCGCCGAGCTGGCCGATGAAATAGGCGTCGATCAGGCCGACCGACATGATCGCCGCAACGCCGAAGACCATCGGCAGCGTCTGTCCCACCAGATGGCCGCGGATACTGCCGCTGGCTAATTTGGCCATCTCGCTCATCGCTGCGGGCGTTAGCGCCCGCTCGCGCGCTTGCCTAGCGCGAACTCTTCCCGCTCGCGAAGAAGCCTTCGGGTGCTTGCGAAGAAGCCTTCGGGCGTGCGATACAGGTCTTCAAACGAAACCGCTTACGGAGAGAGCGAGCCATGGCCACCCAGATGAAAACCCGCGATTTCGAATGCAGCGATGCCGAATGGCAGGCGCGGCAGGACCTGGCGGCCTGTTACCGCATCTTCGATCACCTCGGCTGGGGCGAGAGCATCTACAACCATATCTCGGTTGCCGTCCCGGGCGAGGAAAACGTCTTCCTCATCAACCCCTTCGGCCTGCTCTATGACGAAGTTACCGCGTCGAACCTGGTCAAGATCGATGTCGAGGGCAACAATGTCGGCCCGTCGCAATACATGGTCAACAAGGCGGGCTTTACGCAGCATGCCTATTTCCACGAGAAGCTGGGCGCGCGGGCCAATGCGATCTGTCATGTCCACACCACCGCGACGATGGCGGTGTGCAGCCACAAGGATGGATTGCTGCCGACCAATTTCTATGCCTGCAATTTCCAGGGGCAGATCGGCTATCACGATTTCGAAGGCGTCACCGTTCGCGCCGAGGAAGGCTAACGGCTGGTCCAGAACCTCGGCAACAATTCGATCCTGATGCTGCGCAATCACGGGCCGGTGGTCATGGACAAGACCATCCAGGGCATGTTCGTGAAAATGTGGGCGCTGCAACGCGCCTGCGAAATCCAGGTCGCCACGCTGAGCCAGGGTGAAGCTAATGTCATCTCGCAGGAAGTCGTCGATGTGCACCAGCGCGATCTGTCGGTGATGCAATCGCAGGGCGGCGCGGGCGTGTTCGATTTCGAAGCGTGGAAGCGCCGCGTGTCGAAGATTGACGACAGCTGGAAACACTGAAGCCTCACTAGGCCGCGCCGCGCATGACCAGCATGACCGTGAACGGGAAGCCGATGCGCTTCCTGATGGATCCCGATACCCCCCTGTTGTGGGCTTTGCGCGATGCGGCCAATCTGACCGGCACCAAATATGGCTGCGGCGAGGGGGACTGCGGCGCCTGTATGGTGCATGTCGATGGCGAGGCGCTGCGATCGTGCCTGATCACCATTTCCGAGGCCGAAGGGCGTTTCATCACCACGATCGAGGGGCTCAGCCGCGATCGGTCGCACCCGGTGCAGCAGGCGCTGGTGGCCGAGCAGGCGATCCAGTGCGGCTATTGCACGCCCGGCATCGCGATGGCCGCCAGCGCGCTGCTGGCCAAGACCGCCGCGCCGAGCGAAGCGGAAATAAAGGCGGCCATCCCCAATCTGTGCCGCTGCGGGGTCTATCCGCGGCTGGTTCGAGCGATCGAGCGGGCCGGCCGGGTGGCCCGGCGGGCGGAGACGATCAGCGCCGCGCCCGCGCCCGGCATCGATGCCCGGGACGCCGCGCGGGAAGTTCCCGCGATCAGCGCCCCGGCGACGCGCGACTAGAGCGCGAAGCGCACGCCGATCCGCGCGCTGAAGGGTTCGGCGGGCTGGATGTTGTTGTTGCCGTGCGCGCTCGGGTAATAGGTTTCGTCGAACAGGTTTTCGATGTTGAGCTGCAGGCTCAGGCGATCGCTGACCGTGTAGAACGCCGCGGCATCGACCCGCCAGTAGCCCGGCAGTTCGACCGTGTTCGAGAAACTCGCGAACTGGTCGGACTGGTGGATCACGCCGAAGCCGAAGCCCAGTTGTTCGGTAACATCGAAGCGGTTCCACGCGGCGATCTGGTGCTTGGGCGTCTGCTGCAGGCGCTGGCCCGCGGGGCCGAAGCTGCTCGCCGTGCGCAGTTCGCCGTCGAGATGGGTGTAGCCGATGTTGGCTTTCCAGAAGTCGGTGATTTCGCCCACCGCGCCGATCTCGAACCCTTCGACGCGGCTTTCACCGGTCAGGGTGGTTACGCCGGTGCTGTCGGTGAAGGGGGTCTTGCTGCGGTCGAGGCGGAACACCGCGGCAGTCACCAGGACCTTTGCCAGCGGCGCCCATTTCACGCCCAGTTCGTAATTGGTGAACTTTTCCGGTTCGAACTGCGCCGAGGTCGGGCTGAGCACGAGGAACTGGTCGCCCGCCTGCGGCAGGAAGCTTTCCGCATAGGAAGCGTAGATCGACAGGTCGCGGTTGGGCTTCACGATCACGCCGAAGCGCGGGCTGACCTTCTCGTCCACCCGGTCGCCCGCGACGCCGCCCACCAGATCGAGCGTGTCGAGGTCGAAACGGTCCCACCGAAGACCGCCGACCAGTTCGACATGGTCACCGATCTGGAGCTGCTCCTGCAAATAGAAACTCAGTGTTTCCAGCTGCGAATCGCGCAGCCGCGCACCTGCATCGAGCGTGTAGGGCGGAATGAAGATCGTCTCGCCAAGGGGTGTCTCGTTCGGAGCCAGCCCGCCGGTTCCCGGGGCGCGGGTGAAGCTGACCGTATCGCGTCCGTTGCGCGTGTCCTGCCGGCTGACCTCGAAACCCAGCAGCAGCGTGGATTCAAGCGTATCCCCGCCCGCCTGCCAGACCAGATTGCCCTGGCCGATCCAGTTTTCGCGGTCGGTATAGTCCCGATAGCCGCCGAGGAAGACGGTATCGGCCGTGCTGTCGAGCCCGCTCGGCAGGATGTTGGCATAGACCTTGTCGTAATCGGCATACTGGATTGTGCCATTGGCGCTGAGCCCGCCGCCGAATTCGTGTTCGATCCGGACGCGGCCGATATGCACTTGCGCTTCGGCCTGGTTGAAGCCGGGGTCGCCGAAGAAGGTTTCGTCATAGCCTCGCAGCGGGCCGGTCCCGGCGACCGAGGGCACACCGCGATCGGTCACGCGGCGGTCGTCGTCATAGGTGTAGCTGGCGACCAGCGTGGTCTGCGGGCCGAGCTCGGCCGTCAGGGTCGGCGAGATGCCGAAGAAGCGGCCTTCGTAGAAGTCGCGGTGGCTGTCGAATTCCTCATAGGTGGCATTGAGCCGGAGCGCGGCGCTGCCGGACAGCGGCTGGTTGACATCGGCCAGCAGCGCGAAGGCACCGAAGCTGTCGATGCTGGCTTCGCCCGACACTGCCTGGCCGTTCAGTTCCGCGCGCTTGGCGACGCGGTTGATCGCCCCGCCGCCCGCGCCGCGGCCGAAGATCAGCGCATTGGCGCCCTTAAGCACTTCGACGCGTTCGATGTTGTAGAGCGAGCGGTAGTATTGCGCATCGTCGCGCAGCCCGTCGATGTAGAAATCGGCGGTGCTTTCCTGCCCGCGGATGAACACCTCGTCGCGGTGGCCTTCACCGGTCTCCATGCTGATGCCGGGGACATAACGCAGCGCTTCGTTCAGCTGGCGGATCGACTGGTCTTCCAGCTGGTCCTCGGTGATATAGCTGACGCCCTGCGGAACGTCGATCAGCGGGGTCGGGGTCTTGGTCGCGCTCGATCCGTCCTGCGTGCCGTAATCCGACTCGCCATTGCCCGTGACCACGATATCGGTCGGCAGGTAACTGCGCTCGGGCTGCGCGTCGTCGTCGGCGTGGGCCACGGCGGGGAAGAGCAGGGCGGCCCCGGCAAGCAGGGCGGCGCGGCGGTGAAGATGGGGCATCCGGATCTCGCAAGTGATAGAGGTCTCAATTGCCCCGGTCAGCTATTGAGAAGTATTCGCACTTGCAAGGGCAGTCGGGGGTATCCCGTAGTCTTCGCGCAGGGTGACACGGCTTTCCCCGTGCCGCCCTGCGATAGTGTTGCCTCAGCGCATCAGTATCCGGCTGCGGTTGCCGCATGCGCAGCAGCCGCAGCCCCCGGGGCCGTCGCCGTGCGAATCAATTCGCGCGCTTCGGCAATCGCTGCCGCTTCGCCGAGATCGCCCGACCGGATCTCGTTCGCGATGGTCAGCAGGCGGCCGCTGATCACCGTCCCGGTCTGCGCTTCCTCGGCGATGGTGATGCCGCCGCGCGCCTGCGCCACCGCATCCCATTCGGCGCGAACCGCTTTCCAGTAGCTTGCAGTGTCCGCCCAATAGGCATCCGCCGCTGCGACATTGTAGTCGTCGAAGGCGTCATAGGTGTTGAGGACATATTCCTGAACCACCGGCGTGAGGCCATCCGCGGCGGAGCCATCGGGCATCATCTTGGTGTTGTCCTGCCAGTGGATCCAGCCGGTGGGGGTCAGCTGGTGGCGGTTGATCGACGCATAGCGATCGTAGACCGGGTCGCGCACTGCATCGCGGCGGGCGAGCGGGCGCCATGTCCAGTTCGAACGCCAGCGGCGGATGCCCTGGCTGTCCTGCCATTCGCCCCACCCGGCATAGCGCGGGCTGTCATCGACCTGGTAGACCGTCTGCGACCAGCGGCCATTGCGCAGCCGTTCGGGCATTTCGACCCATTCCCATTTGTTGGGGCCGGTATAGGCGAGGATTTTCTCGGGCTCGTATTCCCAATCCTGGCGCCAGTGCTTGATGACGAATTCCTCGCCTTCCTCTCCCACGACGAGCAGGTGCTGGAGGACGATCCTGGTGCCGGTATCTTCGACCACGCGGACCGATTCGTGCCCGCCCGAAATCTTGCGGTCGAGTGGTTCGTAGCCCGTCATCCACGGGGTCGATTCCTGCATGTCGAAGCGGACCTTGTAATCGCCTGCCATGCTCAGGATGGTTTCGCGATCGCGCTCGAAATGGGCGTTCTCGACCGCTTCGCCGCGGTCCGCGATCGGTCCGTCGGCCAGTGCGGGGGCGGCGACGAGCGCGGTGGCGAGAAGGGCGGTGCGGAAGAAAGTTCGTACGTTGGTCATGGTGTCCTCCCTCAGAACTGGAAGCTGAGCGAAACGCTCGCATTGCGGCCGGGCCGGGTATAGGCATCGGTCGTGGTGGATGTGGCCGAGAGACCCCTGACGTCCTGCCAGTAGGCGTATTTCTCGTCGAAGATGTTGAAGATGCCCGCCCGCAGTTTGAGCGCGTCGGTCAGCGCAAAGAAGGCCGTAGCGTCGAGGATGGTGAAGGCATCGGGGCGATAGCCGCCGTCGGTCTCGTCGAGCGGCTTGCGTGCGTGATGCGTTGCGATCAGCTCGCCGCCGAAGCGCCCTTGCGGCTGGCGATAGCCGATTCCCAGAACCAGGTTGAGCGGGTCGATCGTGTCGAGCGGGGCGGGGGCCTGACCCGGCGAGAGAATGTCGCCATCGGCATAGGCAATCGCGAAGCGGCTGTAGAAGCCGTTGCCCATGCGGAAATTCGCCTTGGCCTCGACGCCATCGATGGCGACCGCATCGCAATTGACGAACTGGTACTGTGCCGGATCCATCGGGGTGAACGACCCGCCGACCACCTGCTGGCTGATGAAGTCGTCATAGTCGGCAGTGAAGGCGGCAAGCTGCAGCGACACTGCCTCGGTCGAGAACTTGATCCCGCCCTCCCAGCTCTCGCTGGTCTCGGGGCCGAGGTCCGGATTGGGCAGCGAGGTGTAGCCATAGGCCAGGTTCTCGAAGAAGTTGTTCACCTGGTACGGCGTCGGCGCGCGGAAGCCCTGCGCGTAATTGGCGTAGAGCAGGACTTCGTTCGCCAGCTTGACCGTCACGCCCAGCTTGGGTGACAGGCGATCATCGCTTTGCGCCGATCCCGCGAATTCGGGCAGCAGCGGATCGTCGGTCGGGTCGAGATCGTAGAAGTCGTACCGCAGCGCGGGAAAGACCGTCAGCGCGCCGTCGAAAAAGGTGAATTCGCTCGCCAGGAACAGACCGCCCAGCATGAAGTCGGTCGCGGGAAAGGCGCGCGTCGGGAAGACTTCGCCGAAGGGCGGTTCGGTGCCGTCGCGCAGGCCTTCCTGCCGGGTCCAGCTGATATCGCCGCCGAAGGCCAGCGTGGTGCGGAAGGCGTCGCCGCCGAAGACGCTGCGCGCTTCTGCCGAGGCGCCGTAGACCTCGTTCTCGAACGTGTTCAGCCGTTCGCGATCGGGGCGCGGGGTGGCGCCGACGGGCGAGCGGTCCTCGTCGGTGAACTGCACATCCCGCCCGTCCTGATAATAGGCCGCAGCATGCGCGTAATCGATCACGCCTTCACCGGCATAGGTCCAGTCGAGCGAGACGCGCCCGCGTTCGGTGGTGTCGAGCGCGGTCAGGTCGTCGACGATCCAGCTGGGGAAGGGGCCGAAGAGGAACGCCGGACCCTGGCCCGACAGGA
>Ga0070754_10001130_pt1 | contig 21975 bp, 10 predicted proteins | sample VirMetDEL_Sep_01_FD_75181 | JGI IMG/M metagenome (GOLD analysis project Ga0070754, IMG submission 75181) | Aqueous microbial communities from the Delaware River and Bay under freshwater to marine salinity gradient to study organic matter... | ecosystem: Environmental > Aquatic > Marine >... | reverse complement strand
GCAATCTTTAGAGTTAGATTTGTTGAATTTTTATTATTGTATACTGTTAGAGAATTTGTATTGACTTGCTCATCTTGAACAAATGTCTTACCATTATGATTAGATAGAACAAATGTATATACTTGCTCATTTGTCAGATTATATGTTCCATCTGATAGAGGAACTACCTCAATATTGCTTCTATCAAAGATCTTTTCTAGAGGACCAGAAGCTCCCGACTTAGCACCATTTACAAGTTCTCCTTGCTTGACTGAAAGATTGCCACTAGCAAATACTTTCAACTTAGTTTCGGGATTCAATACGCTTTCAGTTCCAGGAACAATATTCTTGGATGGTTTACCTAGATCTACATTAGTTAGATAAACTCTAATTGGAATAGTAGAACTCTTCTTATTGAAGAACAAGTCAACTCCAGTAGCAAATACACCACCTTGATAATTTTCAATCTTGAATGTTTGTGCTAATGGATTTGGTTTTACTTCAATATCTGTATTGCTGTCTGCTAATTGAATTCCTTCATTTGCCTTGAAGTATGAAGGTCTAGTAGAAATAATAGAACTTGGATTTTCTGGAAGAATTCCAGATGCATAATATTTTACTTCTGCATATGTATCTACTTCATCTTTATTAGCATTTACAGAGCTTGATGTAAATCTAATAGTCTTCACTCCAGTTGGGAATCTTAGTTGATCAGTATTCGTATCGTATAAAACAGTTTGAATATCATTAGTCCAAGGAGTTCCTTCTACTGGAGGATATCCACCAGGAATAATAATAATGCCACTCGCATTACCATTCTCATCTGTGATTACAGATCTTCCAAATGCTGATGGAGAATTTCCAGCAATACCAGTAAATCTAGAATCAGGGACAACCCATCTTCCAATATCTTTACCTTCCATGAACACAAAGACCTGAGTCTTTGGTTTCATTCTTCTAATAACGTATTTTACATCCTGACTTCTGGCAAACAACTGCAACGAATTTGCTACGGACTTGTTACCGATTGTAGTTTTTCCTACACCTTGTGCCAACTCATAGTTTTGTGGTGTGATATTTGAACTACTTGAAACAAGAGCAAGATCTACATTTGCAGATGATTTTTCACTATCTGTTTGAGTAAGAGGATCAATATTGAAGAATGTTCTATTTGTACCTATCCAATTGATGATTGAACTATTGTAGATGCTTGAGAATGCCTCCTCAGCATTTGACTTAGCAGAGAAAATTGAAAATAGTCCAGTATTGTCGTTAACAACAATTGGTTGAATTGAACTATCATACCATGTATCAACTTGAGGGAATAATTCACCATCGCCAGCATATTGAATAACAACAAATGGATTTGGGTTGATAGTTTTAGTAGCAAATTGATTTGATACTAACTCAAGATTTGTATACGGTAAAGTTACAATACCATTATTATTTGTGTAACCGTATATAGATCTCTCATCATTTGTAGTAAATACTTCTCTGAGAGAAATTGAATCTTCTTTTACCTGAGGTCTCAATACAGATTGCTGCGTATCAATAGAGCACTCATAGTCAATAGACTTTAGATTGCCTACCTTGTGATATTCAAAGTTATCTACGATAAAACCACTCTTGAATCTATCAAGACCAATCTCATCTTTTACTTGCATATTCAGAGCTTGTTGCTCAAGAATGCTTAGAGTTGTATAATGCTCAAGACGCTCAATACGCTTCTCAAGTTTTCCAATATCTCTCATCGTATATCTACGATTGTCAACTGGAATAATCTTTACGTCTTTGCTTGTATTGGTATAAGCTGGAACGTAGATGTAATATAGAGGAATACTATCATCAATAGTTTCTGGTTTTGCTGGATTTAGCGAGGAATTTCCTTCCTTAATAGCAAACTCTCCCTTCTTGGTTAGGAAGACGCCATCAATTCTATCAAGATATTGTGTTTCGCTAAATGAAATCGTAAATTCTAAATTGGAATCTATAGCAGGAGTGCTGCTTGCAATTCCTCCTGGACCTGCAAAACTGGAAGCATTTGTTTGTGAAAGTATTGATGTATCTTGGAATCCTGTTACGATTGAATTAGAATCAACCTTAGGTCTGAAATCAATTACGTTCTTGAGAGAAACGTTACCAAATACAGAAGAATTGAATGCTGGAATTTCTTGTTCTCCAACGCCAGCTTCATGTAAATAAGAATCTACCGTGCAGAAATCTCCCTGGGAATGATCAAAGTAATCAAACCCAACTACTAATTGACCGATAGGAGGATCAAATCCTGGTTTTAGTACAATTCTAGAAACATCATAGAATGTATCTCTCTGACCATCATCAAAAGTAAATCTGCTAGTAATATCATTACCACTAATCAAAACACCATCTGAGTCTACTACTGGTGGATTTGCTCCACCTTCGTAGATATATCTTAGTTTATAAACATCGGAGTAAGTAAATACTTCTGTATCTGCTGTGTCATAATCATAACCACGTAGAGGAACAACTCTATCTCCAGCAGCAGTAATTACAATTCTCTTATTTGCAATTGAAGTTTTTAGTCTTGGTTTTGCTTTAGAAACTTCTAAAGTAGCAGTAAGTTTCAGAGTTGGGAATCCAGTTGCAATATCACCAAAGAAATCGGAAGGGAGAGTTAGAGTAATACTTCCAGAAGTAAGACCACTCGTAGAATCAGTTGATGTGTTTATATTGACATAACTTTCATCAATATAAACAATATCTCCATTATTGACTACATCTGAACTTCCTTTATTCAGAACAGTAAATACGTAATTCTCTTTTGTGTATGATACAAATCTCTGTGTTCCGAAAGGTAATTGAGCAGCAAATGTTAGATTACCTCCACTTGAAGATCCAGTAGTTACAAAATCTCTTCTGAAGTAATACTTGAATTTAGAATCAGATACATCTTTGATTAGAGATTTTACTTGTCTGCTTCCTGTTGGGAAAATCAGAGTTGACGTTGTTGTATTTGATTGCTTTGGTCTTACTCTAACAACAGATGAGTTTAGTACATCCTTTGGTAAAGCAGAATCCAAATAAATTCTTACTCTCTTTGTACCTAGAGACTTGGTTGCGTATTGAACAATAGATCTATTTACAATTCCAGTTGAATCTGTAAACTGAATTAGATCTCCTTGCTTTACATAATTTGATCCATCGTCACCAAATCCATTACACTCAAGGAATTTATATCCCTGTGTTCCAGAGAAAGTAAATGATGTTACTTGATCGATGAATGAGTATTCTTCTTTGCTGAGCTCAGCATCTGCAGTAAATCTGTTTGCATTTCCAGATCCAAATACCGAATAGAAAGACTTAATATTTTCTGGAGAATAAGTAAGTACAGTATTTCTAAACAATACTGCAATTACTTCTGCTTCTGAAGTTGGATCTCCAGAAGATAGTTTTGCTGTTACTGCTGGAGGATTTGCATAGGTTTGCAATAACGCATTTCTATTGGCAACCGTAACTTTGTAAAGAGCACCAGTATTATCAACACCAACAGAAATCTTTGATGCATCGTATGAGACACCATCAACCGAAATCTGTGTAGCACTTTGAGTATATCCACTACCTCTTCTTGTTACAACAAAATGAGAAATGGTATTTTCATTTGCAATTCTTCTTACATTATTGTCTTCGTCAAAGATAGTTTCACCAGGAATAAAGTTACCATATAGGGTTTTTACGAATAGAGTATCACCATAAGAATAGAACCCGTTTGGAGAACCCTCTACGACCCCATAAGCGCCGCTTTTCGTTCCTACAATATATTTTCCTGCTATAAAGGTGTTTAGTGTTACAGGGGCATCTAGAGTTAGTTTAGTGAAGAAGACTGGATTGAAGTATGATAGTGAGAAAGTGGCATCATCAAAATTAGATCCAGATAGTACCTTGTCATTATTTGGGTTGAATCCTGATGGAAGATCTCTGAAATAGAAGTTCTTTGGTTTTGCTACACCTACTAATGGAGTAAATGAATTGTTGTAATCTCTTACAATACCAAATTCTTGACCAGTTGGACTAATAGCTTGATTTCTATCTCTGAAGATTTTAGTTTCTTTTAGGTTATCATTTTCATTATATTCTTTTAGATAAGCATCTAATTGATCTTTTCTTCCATAAACAGTAAGTTCTAAGTAATCATTAGTTCCTGTACCATCAATTTCTGGTCTCTTTACAATAGACCACGCAATAGAACGGAAAGAATCTACGGTATCTTCTGTTTTTCTAAACCATAAGGTTCCTAATTCAGTCTCGAAATTTAAATTTGTAATATCACCAAAAGTAAATGAAGTATCTCTTTGCTCTATGTAAATCGTTCTTATAGCAATATCTTCATTACTAAAAGTTACTCCCTCTGAAGAGTATGCATATTCTTCACCTCTTCTGGAAATTGTATTTTTGTACCCTCCTTCAGACGCTTTTGAATTCAGTCCAATACTGGAATCATTAAATGTGGAATATAGAAAAACGTTTGGATATGCAGTCAACTCTGCGCCATCTGCATTTAGAGGAACTGATCCATAAACGTTTGAAATCTTGAAGTCTACTAGACCTTTACCTTTGATGGTAATATTGTCTCTTTCAATCGTATCTCTTGCTTTATCTACCTCAAGAAACTTAGTCTCTTTATTTACAATTTCATATCCTCTAACGTAAGCCTTTCCAGGACCTACAGAAGCAACCATCTTTCTTTCTGCTTCTACTACAGGAATATCATTTACAGTATTTGTTTCCCTGTTTAGATTATAAAATCCTAGATTGCCATCTTTTTGATAATACTCTCTAATATCAATAGAGAAATCCTGTACAACATAATCTCCGGACTCATCAAAAGTTCTTCTAGCTAGAGTATCTTCAATAAGAGTATAATCTGCCTTCTTGATCTTCTTCTCAATTACACCAGACTTGATCTTGAGTAACTGAATAAAATTGTTATCAGTTGATTCTGTATAACCATACTTTTGAAGATCTAGTGTAATCTTCAGTCTATTTGCTCCAGGTGAAGCAAAGTTTGAGAATCCTCTTGCGTTATCGTATAGAGAATTATCATCTTCTGCAGCTGCTATAGATTCAGATATTCTAAATCCAACCTTTGCAGATGGTCTATCGTAATACTTATTAACTACTAATAGTTGCTCACTATTTCTTACAAAGAATCCATTTACAAAATAAATTCCTTCTTCTACCTTGACAGCAGAAGCAAAACCCATCGCTGGACTCAACTTTGTTGTAGTCTCACCAGTATCTGGATTTGTTATAGTAATAGAAGTAGGAAGAACGCTGCCATCTGTTCCTACGACCAATAGAGGTGTATTTACACCATCAACTACTTCTAGAGTTTCTCCTTGTCTAAAAGTTGCTTCATCTGCAGCATCGCCACTATTTGTATAATTTACAAAAAGAGTATCTGCTTCTGAAGGATTTGAATATTCTGCTGTGACAATAGTAGCAACAACACCCGAGGTAATTCCCTGAACTTTTTGTCCTACTAATTGCTTGATATCATATTTCTGATACGTTATCTCGCCATTAACATTTACTGCCACTTCGGAAACTGATGACAGCTTTACGTAGTCTAGTCTATTATTAAGACCAACCTCTCCAGGTACTACAAGCTCTCCCTGTTTGAATTGGAACTTTCCATAGCTCTCTATTTGATTTTGTAAAATAGATTGCAAGGAAGTGAGTTCCCTACTTTGGATAGAATATCCAGGTCTAAAAAGAACTCTATAGAAATTTTTAGACGGATCAAAATCGTCAAAGTAGGGATCTACATTGAGGTTAGTCTTCTGTGGCATTTTGTGATTCTATCTACTTTTTTATTGATATAAGCAGGTTAATCAGAACTCAATAACTAGTTTGATATCCTCAATCTGGTCGGCAGCTCTTGTGATTAATCTTCTATTCTCTATGTATATGATATCTCCAGAATTATTATCAATTTCGGGCTGAGAAATGCCGCTAGCAAAGTTTCCAAAGAATGGAGAAATTGGATCATTGTTTTCAGAAGCATTATATGAGGAATCAACAGTTCCTGATGCTAAAGAATCTTCTCCATCAACAGTAGCAGGACCATTTTCAAATGCTCTTACAACACCATTATCTTTGTGATATCTTGGTGACTGGAAGATTTTTAGAATACCACTAAAACTTCCTGGAGCATCTGGAGTCCAAGAAACAACAGTTCCCTTTGCAATTCCTCCAGTAACTGTTTGAGTTACAACTTCATCTGGGGTATAATCTGCTCCAGCACTATCAATCTTTAGTGCAGTCAATCCATTTAGAGTATCTGTTGTAGCATAAGTAGTAGTTCCATTTACGTATGGATCTTTGATAATACCAATTCTACGGAAGTCGTTGTCAACAGGGAAGTCACCAAAACCTTCTGCATAAGTAAGACGAATATTCGCCATTACTCTCTTGCCATTTAGTTCTAGTTCCATGTCACTACCATGACCACCTTGTGGAGGAATAATGACTTTGATCTTACCAGTTGCTCCAGCACCAACAGTTGCTGCACTAGTTAAAGCAGAATTTGTGAATAGTCCATATGCAGTTGCACCAGAACCCGTTCCTGTCTTGAGGAAAATTTCTCCATAAGTATAATCTTGACCACGACCACCAACAGTTACAGATGTAACAGCGCCAGATGCAATAGTAATCGTAGCGTATGCGGCAGTACCATCACCAACAACAGGAGCATAGTAAGTTCCGTCAGCAGGAAGACCAGATCCAGCATCTTCAATCAAATATGCATCAATAGCACCTGGAACTGCTATACCTTCCGTTGCGATTCTAGTTGCATCTGTAGCAGATACAATTGGCATAAAGTCAGATGAAAGAAATCTTAGAACATCATCTGTTGGAATAGTATACATGTATTTCCAAGTATACGCTCCAAGAGTAAGCAACCCTGTAGCGCCAACATATCCAGGGTCTGTGGTTGTGGGTTCGTTAACTGATAATTGCCCATTTGGATTTGCTGGATTTGTTCCGTTATAAATGCACTTCCAAACTTCATACTGAGCATTCATTACATAGAACTTAGCATCAGCAATAGATGATTGACCAGTAGCAGTTAGATTGCCTGTTCTACCAGTTCCAGATGGAGCATAATCTGGTCTCCACATATCATATGTGGTATTCACTTGCCAATTATATCTTCTGATCACAGATCTTACATACTGATCCGTAATTCTCTTTGCTGCAATCAGATCATCATAGACTTCAAATTTTTCATCTTGATTATCTTCGGGAACTGTTGGAAACTCCTCAGTTCCATAACGATAGATGCCTGTTTTAGCAGTAGCTCCTGTGTCTGATCCACCCAAATATCCTTTTAGGGTTGAACCTGGAGTTGGTACGCTAGAAACTCCACTAGCACCATTAACATTATAAAGTAAAAGACTATCTGTATAAACTTCTCTGACCACTCCTTTGAAGGTAGATGAGAGATATGATGTTCCAACATATACTTCGTCACCTTCGTTAAAAGCAGTTGCGTTTTGACTATAGATTTCTAAATACGCATCCCATCTTTGTGGACGACCAACAAAGAAATACAATCTGCTTCTTTCATCGCTAGTATCACTACTACCTTCACTGAAAGACTCTATGAATTGTTTCGCATTAAAAATTCTAAACTTATCTGAAATGATGGCAGGCATTTATAAGACTCTTTTACAATTTCTGATTTATTTATAACGTTTGAATTCAGAACGTTCTGATATAATCACCTGCAGAATGATTCTGCTCTATAGTTCCATTAAGAGCTCTGGTTATTCCCAATAAACGATCGGATAGTTTGGATGTATATGAGATTATTTCATCGCCAACTAGCAGTTCTCCTTCAGATGGGAAAGCAGAAGTGTCCGTATAAAGAACAGTATCTCCAATATTAAAATCAAATCCTTGAGTGATCATAGATCCAAAATTATTGATAGATGGATATCCAGAAATATATTTACGAGACTTGGATGGTGAAACTTTGAGAGTATCTGGATTATCAAAATCTTCAATTGTCAATTCTGGATATAATGCGGAGTATTCTTCAATTGTAACTTCCGAGACATTTGAATATCCATAATCAATAAACTTGAATGATTCTAATGTAACAAGTCTATTTCCTAGAATATTTTGCGTATAGAAATCATTAGGATATGTACCATCATACAACTTATCAACTGCACCAACAAAAGTACTTTGTTTTGATACAGTCTTGTTATGAATGGAAGTTACTATGCTAACATCAGATTCTATTATGGATTCTATAGATTTTTCAATACTTACAATAGAATCTTCTATTACTGATGGTTCTATTATTATAATTTTATTTGTTGTTGACGTAGAACTAATACTTACTACATCTTGTACTTGTACTATTTCGGTAATTTGTCTTTCTACCGTAGTATCTCGACCAAACCCCAACGTAGCTTCCGAAGTAATAGTATTAATACCCTCTGTATCAGTACCGCTAACTGAAGTAAAAACAATTAGATCATCTACTTCAATTCTTGGACTAATGCTAAAGAAAGTAATATAATCAATCTTTCTATTTTCTTTTACTCTCTTATATCTTCTGGAAACTACAACCTTAGGAGCTTCTGTGTAACCAGATCCTGGATTTGTGATGATTATATCAACTACGCTCTTATTGACTACCAATACCTCAGCCTGTGCTCCCCCTCCATTTTCATTTACTGGGATGAAATTCAATATTGGTGGAGTATAATAACCAGTAGCAGTTTCTTTATCTTTGATATCGTTATCAACAAATAATTGTATATCTCTCTTATTCCAATCAAGAGAAACTACTGAACCATTTTCAATATTTGCTGTAACTCCAAGACCAGTTCCATAAGTAAATCCATTATAATTCGTTGCACCAACCTTACCATAAATTTGATTAGACACTTCTTTTTCGTGTCTAAAATCTTTTAGATGGACAAATTCTGGAATTCTTGTAATCTTTCTGTAATTAGATTCGCCATCAATTTTTACAGTATCATTAACTTGCAAGTTTGATAAAGATTTTGTTCTAAATGCTTCATCTCGTACTAACTTTCTAAGATCATTATCACCTCGGAAATACGTATATTCTATAGAAAGATCTTGAGTTCTTGTAAACAAGAACAGATCTGGATTATCTAATCTACCATTAGGTGAAATTATATAAGTACCATTTGGATCTAAATCAACGACGTTATTACCCAACAACGTAACATCAAAATAATTGACAAAATCATCAATTCTTATAATTTTACCAATACTAGAAATATTTCCAGTATCAGAATTTTGCTCAAAAAGATATGCTCCATTTCTAGAAGAAACGATTGGGTAATTGTCAGGGAATAAAGAATTAAAGAAAGATTTTATATTCAATAAAGTAGTCTTATCTTGACTACTATCAGAAATTCTCAAAGATATTCTATTGTAGTAAGTATCTGGTTCAAAGTTATAGAAAGTAAGTTCTTTCTCTAGATCTCTTCCATACAGAACTAAAATATCAACTCTCTGTAAAACCTCTGTTCCATCTGGTAAAGTAAAAGATCTTAGTGGTTCTGTAAAGGTTATCGTGTTTCCATTAATATTATACGAACTTTGATCTCTTTGTAAAACTCCATCTATAAACACATAAGCGTATTTGCTATCATCAATACCTCTGATAGATCTAGTCTCCCTATCAAACATTAGGAATGGACCTGTTTTCTTGATAGAAATTCTTTCGTTGTTTATAGTTAGAGTTTCATAACTTCCAACTCTAACTACAAAAGTTTTATCTACCGCAATTGGTTCTTGTACGGTTATTGTATTTTCTTCTTGTGCCCATATTGGTGGCGAAGAGAATGAAACTGTATCGGAAGTATTTTGATCTTCTGACCTAATGATATCGTATGTTCCTGGTAATTGTAGAACACCATTTACAAAGACTAGTAAGTCTTCAGTCTCGTTAGTTTTTACAATAGATCCATCTTCATAGAAGAGTTCAAAATCAGTATTTTCTCCATCAATATAATCTGGATTTGTTTTTTGTACAGCACCTACACCTGAAGTAAGAACAGTTTCAATACCAGAATATAGAGATACTAGTGAAGACTCAACATCAGAGCATTCTTCATCTAGAAGTAATGGATCTGGTATAATGTTATAGTTTGAATATGTTCTTAGATTTGTCCAGTTGCCCCTTCTCTGATTGTTTTCTGGTTCGGGTTGAATAAGGTTGATACCCTGTAAAAGGAGAGTTTCAATTATTCCAGAGTATGCATTCAAAGCTGACTCTACCTGGAAACATTTTGGTAGAATATCATTTGAATCGTCAAAAATATTTGAATCATAGAAAGGAACTGCGGATGTATATGTACCTGCAGGTAGTTCTCCTCTCATAGAAAGAACCATCAAACCAATAGCATATTGGAAAGCGTCTACAGATTCTGTGAGTTCATTATTGATAAACTTAACGTTATTACCATCGTAATATGCTTTTGCGAAATCAATTATCTCTTGCGTCCCACCATATCTTAGAGAATACACTATTGCATCTACTAGATATCCAGTATCTCTCTTGCACTTGGTTTCATCTGGGATTATTAGAGCAGGATACTCATTTTTTACCCATCCTAGAGTCTCTTCTTGGATATATGTTTTATTTCTTTCAATAAGGTTAGAAGCATCATAGAAAGTTCCGCTGTTTATCTTACTGAAAGAGAATGTTGCTTGTGGAATTGACTGAATAGAATCAACCGAAGTTAGCGTAACTGCTCCAACAGGAACAGGATCAACGCCAACATTCAAATCTCCAGCGTTCAAAACACCAGCATAAGTTTCATCTTGTGTTATGGTAACGGTTTCTGTTGGACCAACAATCAAAGCACTAAGTCCAGCTCCAGATCTAGCAGCATTTGATAGTCTTACTTGAGTATCATTAATAATTTCCGATACAACAGTTCCTTCTGGTAGTTGTGTACCACTACTGACATTCATTCCAACTACAATTCCAAATGTAGATGGAACTGTTACTATGTCAGATGCAGAAGTAAATACAGCATTAGTTACTGTATAATCCCAGTTTCTGGCAGCAGCAGAGCACAATTTTGCTGTATATTTGAACGCATCTAAGGTCTCTGTAAGTTCTTCGTTGATATGATCTAATACATTTCCAGTATAATAAGACTCTGCAGAGAAGATTGATTTGAAGTTTCCGCCAAATCTTAAATCATGTTCATATGCATCAATAACAAATCTAATATCTCTAATACACTTAGATCTGTAGATATTCCATGGAACATTTGGATACTTATCAATTACATATCCAATAGATTCTTCTGCAATAAAATCTTTATTGAATCTAACTTGATTTGCTGCATCCAACCATCTTCCATTTCTCTGGAAGAAGTTTCTAGCTTTTCTAAGATACTGCTGATTTAGAGTATCTGACTTGAATCTGAAAGACTTGCAATAGAAAGATTGTGCTGGTATTGTTTGACCTTCTGAGACACGAGTGCCTAATGGAGCATCTGCAAATGTAATGCTAGACCCAGAAACTGTATATGCTATACCAGGCTCTTGAATAACACCATCAATCGTAATCAATAATTGTTCTTCATTATATGGTGCAATTGCAAGACCAGTTGATTTATCAATCAAACTGAAAGTTTTTGTACCAACAACCTTTCCAGTATCTGGATCATATTCTCCATCAAAAGCAGTACCCAATATAATTTCTGTTGAATAAGTCTCAGCATTACTTTGATTATCAACAGAAACTGATCCCAATCCATACTCTTCATTAAGATTGTTGAGACTTACAAAAGATTGCTTCAAGGTTCTCTTTGTGGAGAGATTCAAAACACTCTTTGGTTCTAGGTTAATAATAGTAAAATTGCTTGACGATGTATTTCTTACTCTGCTCTCTCCAAAAGATTCTACTATTACTTCACCGAATAGTTTAAATCCAGCTGGGTGAGTAGTCTCTTTGATGAGATTTCTCCATACTTCAATTGGAGTTTTTGATTTTATGACATATGAAAAGTCTTGGTAGAAGAATGAGTCTGTTATTCTTTGTGAATTTGCACTCAGTTTACCTTTATCAGAAGTATAAGAACCAATATTATCATAATAAGATCTGATATTTGGAGTAAATTTAGAAGTAGCAACATCAACAATCTTCGCTGTATTGCCCTTGGCAGATCCTTTGATAGTAAATCCTCTTATGAATTCACCAGTTACATTCACAAGTTTTAGAATGTTGCTTCCATTTTTCCATCCATTTTTAGATACACGACCAGTTGCATAAACAATACCATTACTTTCTGCTACTACTCTTTCTCCAAATGAAAATGCATTTTCAGGAAAATCCTTTAGTAGAAGTATGATGCTTGAAGAATAATCTCTAAGAATGGTGTGGTCATTTGTAAACAAGAATCCGCTGTTCTCTACCTTTATTCTCTCTGGCAAACCAATATTCTTTGATTGTAAATAAACTTTGGTTGAAGATTCTACTACTTTTACGGTTGGTTTTTCTGTATAGTTTACTCCTCCATTCTTAAGATCCGCAGAAATAACTACACCATCTTTGACAAAAAGATCTATCTGTGCTTTTGATCCATTGCCAGTAATAACCGCTTTTGCATTCACATAATTAGAACCACCATCAGCAACAGAAACTGCGGTAATTTTATTACCTATAGGATCATATGAAAGGTCTAAAGTAGCTTCATATGATGCAGTTGGTCTAACACCAATAACGGAAGGGATTGAATCATAGTCTCTACCAACATTATCAATCTTGATAGAATTTATTTTTCCGATCGCAGAGGGATTTGAAGTGGTATATTTGATCTCTCCAGAACCATCGTATTGTGGTGCTATAGAATAATCATACGCAAATCCCGTATCAGTAATGAATATTACTTTCTTTTGTCCCTGTAAAGGATCTTGAGTAATGTTGAAAAATCCTTCATTAACGTCTACGTCATTATTTTTGTCAAAGAAATAGTATCTTGTGTACTCCACTTTTTGTGAAGCAGAGTCTATAAGTCCAAAATTATCAATAACAGAATCGTTGTTTAGCGTTGTCCCATAGAAGTATATAAAATCTTCTCCTGGTTTTAGTTTAATGAAAGATCCAGAATTGCCAGGATCTACACTTGATCTAAAACTATCTACTGCAATAATATTTCTATTGTTACTTGGAGAGAACTCTAAGTAAGTATTTGCCATAGAAAAATGACTTGTATCAAACTTATACAAATATTTTCTTTGTAGATCTAGATTCTGAAGAATGCTAAAGGTAGCATTATCTTTTGAGTACTCAAATCTATTAGAAATTCTAATCAGTTTATTTACTTTGACTCTTTTAGCTGGGACACTATTGTCAACAAATAGAGAATTTGTTTGAACTTGATTTACATTAGAAACGCCATAGTTATATGATAGAGTCAGAGTTTGTGTTTCTCTTTCGTAAGATACTACAAATGGATCTTCTTGATTTGCTCCATTCAATTGAGAACCAATCGTAAATCTATATTCAGGAAGTGCAAAACCAATATTTGTGCCATTAAAATGATCTGTTGCATTAGTATTGTTTTGACCTCTCAAAACAACTAATTTATTAGTCTGACTATCTACAGAAACAACTTTTACTATTTCTGCTCCAATTTGAATCAAATCATCGGCAGATACCTCTCTTACATCTGCAACAAATAAATCCGCATTTGATCTTGAGAATCCAACATGATCTACAATAGCAAGATAATCTCTGCTATTTGGTACTGTGCCCTTATCTAAGTCAGAATCTTTGAATGATACGGTATCGCCTCTTCTATAATCTTTTCCTTTGGATGTTATTGTTACGGATGTTACAACACCTGGATTGAAAACAACTGATGAAACAACGCCAGTAATTGGGAAATCTACATCTAGATTAGTTAATGTAACTACATTTGTCGTAGTATCAACAGATAGAACAGTAGTTCCATCTGCGATATTTTCTCCACGAATATTAGTACCAACAAAAATATCAGATGCATCATCAATAGTTATTGTATTGATAGCTTCATTATAAGCACTTACTACTTTTGTATTACCAACAACTACAGTTGCTCTTGCGTTATTTTGACCATCTTCATTACCAATAACAGAGTCCGAAGAAACACCAACTGTTTGACCTACTGAATTTCTTGATAACTCTGGATTTGAGAATAAAACTTCAACATCGGTAAATGTAGATCCACCAAAAGTAGATGCTGCATAATCAATTCCACTAACTAAAGTATCAATTCTTCCAATACCAGTATCTTTTATACTAGAATCATACTTTGGAGTTTCTAGTTGGACAGTTTGATACTTTTTCTTTCTTACATAATAAGTAGTTTCTGTTACTAGGTCATCAGGAGTTACTTCAATATCTACCAGATCATCTATGTCTAGATTATGATTATCTGTAGTTCTTACTAGTGCAATATTCTCTTTCTTGGAGAATAATTCAATATTTTCACTTAGTGATATGATAGAAATAATTCTAGATCCAGGAGTGTCAGATCCTACGCTACTAGAAATAATATAGTCTTCATCAATAATAAATGATCCAGATAATACTTTTACTTTTACCGAGTTTTGATCGTTTACTGATTCTAATACTTCACCAGTTGCAATAATAGTATCAATTCCATCAAAAAGACTTATTACAGCACCTTTCGTAAATTCAGATTGTTTATCTACAATAACATTCAATACATTTGTATTAGAGGATACTCTATCGGTAAGATTAAAATTACCAGTAACTGTTCTCAATAATACTTGATCTGTGCTAAACGAATTACCATATATTTCACCAGTAGCACCAGTATTTTCTTGAGTGATTGTGTCACCTTCAAAGAAATAAATTTGAGATTTTGTCTTTAATTGTACAACTTTATTTTGTACACTTTCAATCGCTTCTACATTTCTTCCAAAAACTTTACTTACGGAGGCTGCGGCACCTTCTCCACCACCTGTAGTAGATAATGCTAATTGAGACCCAACTGAGAATGTTTCTGGTGAATCTTCAACTAATGCTGATGATATAGAACCCTTGGTGATTGATTGAATTGTTGCTTGAGAACCATAACCATTAGCACTAATGTTGTTGGCATTCAATCTCTTGCTATTTGTTGGAATATCATTTTGTGAGATTGAGAAATCATAATTAGAACTTATAGGAAGAGAATAAAAATTCTTTCCTATAATAAATGGGAAGGTTGGAGCATTTGAAGAATTAGTTGAAATGAAGTATGCATAAGTTCCTTCTGGATAATCTGGAGTTACACAAAATCTTCCATTATTCTTATCTAAACGAGTTTTTCCTGTTTCCTGAGTCTGAGACCAAGTATAGTCATCAATAAAGGTTCCTAATGGGTACTGAGATACAGAAGGTCCATTAGGTCTTGAACTATTCAAAGTATAACCAGATTCTAATCTGGCAATAGAAGATGATGGATCTCCAGGTTCGGAATATCCAAATGGTCCATATATTGGATTGCCATCATATGCATATCCAAGTATTTTTGAATGAGTTTTTGTAGATGGTTCTTGATATAAACTATTGAGGTTATCTCCAACTAATGCTCTAAGCTTTAATGGATTTGCTACAATACCATATTGCTTTTTGTTGAAGAAGTTGAAAACATAACCATTTGCTGTGTCAAGTGAAGACTGGTTCTTTTTGTATCTATTTTTTATCCACTTTTTGATTTCTGCACTTGCAGTAGCACCTGAACCCTGTGGAACAACAGTAACTTCTACAGTACTTGCTCCATATAGTCTTCCTGTGCTTATCTGAGTAAAATCAACAATCTGACCATCTTTAGAAACTATAGCTTCATATTCTGCAAATCTTCCTTTGCCATTTGTATCAGTAATAACAATAGAAGGAGGACTTGAATAATATTCTCCTGGATTTTCTATTACTAAGCTTGTAATTTGACCACGAGTAACTACTGCCTTCACTACGGCATTTCTTCCAGAAGTTATTGTAATTTGTGGATTTTCTGTGTAAATTTCGTTATTTGTAATAGTAATGGAACCTACAGTCTCTCCTAAAAGTGAGGACTCTGCTTTTCCAGGAACATTATTGATAAGAACAAATGGAGGATTTACATATCCGTTACCTTTTGAAGTAACATTTGTTTTTACAATATTTCCATAACTTACAAAGTCTTCATCCTTATAACCAAATGCTAGTGTACCATCAACAAAAACACCAACATCATTTGCTGGAGTCTCGTATATCTCGGTAGTTTCAATTGGGGATTTTCTGATTACCTTTAGATTCTTTGGATCTTCTAAAGTTGCAGATACTGAAGACGACAATATATCATATGATGGATATCCAGATGAACAAATATAGTAGTATTGATCGTCTTCATATATTGCAGAAACTTCTGCAATAAATTTATTTACTTGAGATTGTAGTGCTGGATTTGTTTGAATGACTGGTGAAGAGTTGTCATCATTAATTTTCCATCTCAGAGCTCCTGATACTGGATCTGTGATGATACGATCCCTCGTAGTAAATCCAGACTCAGTTTTTTCAATCTTATCACCTACTGATGAATATGGTAGATTTAGAGTCTTTTGTAAATCATAAAGAACACCAAACACCATAATTTCAGTATTTCCAGATACTACTGGAGAATAATCATATATTTCTTTACCTGCTGTATATGAAATAGATGATGTTCTGGACTTGATGTAAAATTGCTTTGCGTTTTTCTGATCGTAGAAAAATCTTTCTGATCCAATTACAAATGATCCTGTCTTACCCCACCCTAAAGTAGATTCTACTGTAACTCTATCTCCCTCTGTTGCAGTTGCAGAAATAGGATTTTCTAATTTTGTTCTAGTAGATACTCTAAAGTTACCATTAACAGTAGATGGATTTAATATAATTTGATATAATTGCTCGCCGTCTTCTCCACCAATATTCCTTACATTATCTACAATAGCAGATGCATATCCAAATGTAGGATCATTCTGAATAATTTGGTTACCAATAAGATCATTAACATCACCAGAAACCAACTTCACTTTGAGTGAATACGAAGTTTCCCAATCGGAAGTTGATGCCTTTAGTGTAAAATCTTTTGGATTGTATGTAGTAGGAACATTTTCAATATCCCTAGCAACAATAGAATTGAAAATAAAGCGAATAGAACTCTCTGTTCCCTTTGCTTTGTAGAACTTCTGAATGTTTTTAATCAGGGTTCTCTTGTCTACATCACTCTTTAGATATTTTTCTGGGAATGATGCAAGATACTGCGACTCAAAGTTTCTTACAAATGCATATAAAAACAGATTGCTGATATTATATACAGTATCACCAACAGAATGTGGTTCTGCAATAGTGGATTGAAAACTAGAAGAATTGTATAGATCTCCTAATGTAGTATTGCCACTTACTCCTCTAGAGCACTCCAACAACTGAGTGTCATTTCTAGTTGCATAAAAAATAATTTCTTCGCCAATTCTTACATATCCATTCTTCTCTGGAAATGAAGAAGCATCATTTAGAGTAATAGTCTTATCTGATGAAGTAACAGAAGAAGCTAGAGAATCATTTTGCTTAAGAATATTTTTCTCATAAAAATCTATATCCAAATATTTTTGGATATTATTGATCACATCTAAAGTACCACCTTGTACTTCTTGTGACTCGTAGTATTTTTCAACAAACTTCCCAAAAAGTTCATACTCTGTAGAGATGAACTCGGGTAGTTGAGATTCAATAAGAGTAGAAATTCTCTTGGTCTTTACGTTCATCTAATTACTCTTTGTAAGCAACGAAACTTGAATTTGCAACATCAACATCAAGGTAAACTTCACGAAGTGCCTTGATATCATTAGATAGTGGTTTTACTCTTACTGAAATTCTATTGTCTGTAAAGCTGCCTTTAATAATAGTCAAATTGTATAATTTTACTTCACCTTTTGCGTAATCAATATCACCAATTTCTTTGTTCAGAACAACTTTTTCACCAGTTAGAGGGTCTAGTCTATATAGGACAATTTTGCCATCCCTGTCTTCTAAATACACATCAAAATTGGGATACTCAGTAACTCTAAATGCAGTTGTAGAAAGGACTGGATCATCGCAATCTACATCAAATGCATTCTGGAAACATACTTCATAATAGAAGGTTGAATTCAACTGAGGGAAGAAATCTTTCCTCATAGTTACAGATGTAAGATTAGATGTGATGCTACGATCTGCATTATCAATAACACCTACTACTTTACTATACCTAAACTTACCGTTGAACTTCTCAACACTAGATGTATTCAAATAATCCTGAACTGCTCCAATTGCTTTGTCTCTAATTTGAGCAGGAGTCTGATCTGTGATTGACGTGTCATAGAAAATCTTGCTACTCAGTTCAACATAGAGAATAGATGGATCTAAAATCTCTGGTTGAATAGAAGCAACAACAAATTTCTTCAATTCTGCAATAATTTCATTCTTTGTAATAGATGTAAGGAATGCAGCATTTGTTGGTTTTAGTACAACAAAGACTTTACCATAACTTGGAGGATCTTGCTCCTCTCCTCCAAAGATAATGATATCACTTACTGCTGGATATACATTACGTACAATTGCATCATAATCACTTGCAGTCACAGCACGATTCTGCGTACCATAAGTTTTTGGTGCATTAAACTTGATCTTACTGATGGATTCCATCTCCTCACCACCAGAAGATGCAATAGTGGAATTGATCGTTACATCAAATGAATTTGGTGATACACCATCAGGATTCTCTAATACACCAGAGAATACAAATGTCTTTACTCCATTTGTCTCTGGTCCTGCAGTAGTAATATAAGAAACTTCTACTCTTGCTCCATTATCTAATTTCTTACCAATAACACCATCACCAAACAGAATCTCATATCTCTCATCATCAATCTCATCTAAGAAAAAGATCTTTGATAATCCATCTACTCCTAAGATGTTATCAGATACCAAATATTCTTCGTTGAATGATCCACCAGTAGGAAATACCTTTACTCTAATCGTATTTGTATCAATATTCTGGTTATCTAGAATAAATCTCTGTGATTTTAATGCAGTATTGATTACAAATGTATTTGTGATCTGTGTTCCCTCTCTAATGGGAACATCTGTAAATACTGCAGTCTGATTTACAACTTGTGCCTTTACATCATCTAATACAACATATTGATAGATGTTATTATCAAACGAGGCAATAAATCCCGTTCCTTTCTTCAATAATAACTCAGTATCAGTTGTTGGATTTGTATAATTTACAGTAAACGAAATATAAGCAGTAGGTGAAGTGATACTCTTCGGTCTGTATCCTAATTGCTTCGCTAATGCTACTACGTTGTCTCGTAAGGTGGCAGAATCTATGAATAGTTCATTCACCACCATGTTGGTGTTAAATGCCGTATAATACGTGTTATAGGCAAGAGTATCAATCAACACAGATAGTGCTGATCCTTCAAAGTCATAATCAGTAAAATCTGATTGTGCTCTAAGATAATCCTTTAGAGCATCTTTTATATCTTCAAAATCTAAGTTTGCAACCTGAGTATATGGCATTATCGTGTACGCTCTAAGAAGAATTCTACTGCTATTGGTGCATCATCTCTTCCAATAATAGTATATGTCAATTCAACTTCATACCCATTATTCATTTCATCTGGTGTACATCTGATCGAATCTACATCAATTCGTGGTTCATAACGATTCAATACATCACGAATCTCAGATCTGATGATACCAGCACTACCAAAATAATGGTTCAAATAATATATTCTGAATACCACATCCCAACTCTGGTTGAAATGGTCTTTCACCCTTTCTTGTAAGAAGCAATCCTGTTATTGCCTGAACAATAGCAGCTTTATCTTTTACAGTTACTAGATCATTCGTAACAGGATGCTTCTTAAATGTAACACTCAAATCCTTGAATGTCTGAAAGGTTGACATCTATACACAGCAATAGTCTGCAATTATTTATTCACTCGTGCCATCGCTCTACAAAGTCATCAAACCCTCCAGAACCGCCACAGGGACGTGATAAACGATCTTCTGGTAGATCGTATAGTTCATCACGTTTCTTTGCCCTTCTGTGCTGTCTCAGGTACTTCTCACTATCATGTTCGGTGATAAGTGTTTTACCTTCTTCAAGAAATTCATTTCCTTTATCTACTGGGTATAATCCCATCCTTTTTCTCCGCTAGATGTTATCTAGAACTTTTTAAGGGGTTACTATCCCTTTAAAGTCGGATTTTCGGTTTCGGCACTCATGCCCAGTGATTATTCGGTCTCTCCCACCAGAAATGTAAATCTTTCACAGTATCATCATAATATAGTGAAACCAGATCACTCTTATATTTACTACTTATATTCTCACAAAGTGATAACGTATAATAATTCTTCCCACAAAGATCATTATACTTCTTAATACAATCAGTAATCCATGTATAATTACCTCCTCGGATAACACCTGCTTCACATAATACAAAGTTATCCCACTCTAATATCCACTGTGCAAGGTTTATCTCAAAGTCAATCCTATACTTCGTAATATCTTCATCAGGAAATGGCACATTGACTGCCTCAATATGAAAAATCTCCCGATCCATTGATAATGAATGCGAGAGATGTTGGGTGACAATACTAGAATAATCAGGAGAAACACACAAAAAACATGTCTTACTTGGGTGTATATCCCAATCTGACATCTGAATCTTGTATGTCATCTCCTGTATAAGTGCCATCTCTTTATCCTGTGAGATGAACAGTAAATCTTTCATTACTTTCCTTGTCCTCTATATGCTTTACGTGCTTTGTTACGACTTGTTGCAGCATACTTTGTATGTTGCCCTTCACCCTGTCGTGTGCCCTTCGGTTTAGATTCAATAATCTGCTTACCGCTAATTCCAACTTTGCTTCGTGCCATAACTATTCTCCTAAGGTTTGTGTTCCAATCTGTATTGTAGGATAACTAAACGGTCCTGTCAAGGTCCTTGGTGTTGATATCCCAGTCACTAAATCTGCCTCGTCTCCAGTAACTGCGAATAATTGTCCATTTATAAACACCGTCTTGTTTACTACTGGATCGATCCTTCGCATCCCTGGTTGACATGGCAAAGGTATTAATGGATTTATCTTTACTCCTGCTACACTCGCAGGCTGCGAGCTCGCAGGTAAATTCAACGAATTATATATCCTTGCTGGTTGTCCCTCTATAACAACATTAGGTGATACATACGGCGTACCTCCTAATGGCGCTGCAGCATATGCACAATTCCCATCAGTACTAGGTGTGTCTACTGTCTCTGGTCCAACAATATTTGGCATCTCATCTCCTCTATACTATTGTGCAAATAATCTAGAGTGTTTGACAAACTTTCATACTCACTCGCCTTCGGGCGCCTGTATGCTATCGTCGGTCTCTCTAATTCCCTCACCCTCTCCTCTAATACCTTCACCCTTTCCTCTAAGTCGCTCACTAGCTTCTCGTATGACTCGCTCATTATCATCCCCCCTCATATATGCCTCTGCTGCTCTCGTCTCAAAACTATTACAAAATTCATCAAAATTATTCAGAATATTATCAAAGTCTCCATATCCGTCTTTTTTCATGATTTTTTTCTGGGCAAATTTTTTTTCTTCAAAGGTTTTCAAAAATATTTAGAATACCTTGCGAACTTTGTGGGGAGAATTTTCATGGCGGAATTTTTTATTTTTCGAATATTATAGCATACAAAAAAGCCCCCTCTGGGAAACGTTTGTAGGTTAGGAAGGACCCATGAATTTCGCTCGGGCCCCCTAAGTATAACAAAAGGGGCATAAAATACTGCCCCTAAGTGTTACTGTGCTGCAGCGAGTGAGCGTCTACATTGCCTCTCAATCATCGACAGAGCATAGTTATCAGATGGCGTTGCTGAGCATACCTGAAT
>Ga0070754_10001129_pt1 | contig 21979 bp, 22 predicted proteins | sample VirMetDEL_Sep_01_FD_75181 | JGI IMG/M metagenome (GOLD analysis project Ga0070754, IMG submission 75181) | Aqueous microbial communities from the Delaware River and Bay under freshwater to marine salinity gradient to study organic matter... | ecosystem: Environmental > Aquatic > Marine >... | reverse complement strand
GCCTGTTGTCATCATTCAACGACCGCTTGATCAATAGCTGGCCCAACTTCATCGAGGTAATCGTCAACGAGGGCTGGGGATGGTGGGGTGCAGGCTTCGGCGCGGTGGGAGGAGCGGCCGCTACCTTTCCACTGGCCTGGCTGGAACTGCTGAGCGTCGCTGACAACACGGCGTTGTATCTCTGGGGAATGCTCGGGGTGTTCGGCGTGCTGCTGTATCTGCTGTTGTTCCCGTTGCTGCTGCGCCTGCACGACCGCGGCTCGCGCATTCGCGACGCACTGCTGGGCATCGTCTTCTGTATATGCCTGATCGGCTGGGCCACCGACGTGCTGGAGGTAGCCACCGCCACCCTATTCATCGGCATGGCCATCGCCCATGTCCTTACGCCACGGGACGCCCCACAAGGCACGCGCTACAGCCAGATCGAAACTGGACCAGCCATTCGGCCCTGAACAACCTTCGCCCCTAGCAACGGAAGCTGCCATGAGCACCCGCCTCAATTTTCGCCATCTGACGCTGATCGCCGTCATGTCCGGCCTGGCGCTGCATGCGCCGGCACAGCAACAAGAAGACCCATTCATCATCGGGGTCTGCTCGCACGATCTGCACTATCGCGATAGCCGCAGCCAGGGCAACCAGCTCATGCGGGATGCGGGTATCGAGTCGGTACGAACCGATGCGCATTGGGCATTCCTCGAACGCAACCGCAATCAATTGAAGGTGGAACCGCATTGGCGCACCTACCTGGCCGGTACTGAAGCGCAGGGTCTGGATAGCCTGTTCATTCTCGGTTATGGCAACAGGTTTCATGGGGACGGTGAAAAGCCGCGCAGCGAACCGGTACGCACCGCGTTCAATCGCTATGTCGCCTTCGTCGCGCAGCAGTTTCGCGGTCGAATCAAACACTACGAAGTCTGGAACGAGTGGGACGTCGAAAATCCGACCGACCCGCAGTTCACCGAAGACTATGCCCGCCTGATCACCGATGCGGCGGGCATCATTCGCCAGCATGATCCGGCCGCCAAGGTTCTAGCGGGCGCGGTGACGACCAAAGGAATCGAGTCCGGTTTCGCCCTGCGCCTGATCGAGGCCGGGGTCATGCAATCGATCGACGGCATTTCGCTGCATCCATACGTGCATTGCCGTGGCCGTGGAAAGAACACGCCCGAAGCCTGGATCGAATGGCTCGCCGAGGTGGATATGGAACTGTCCCGCGCCGCCGGTCAGCCAGTGCCGTTGTATCTCACGGAGATGGCTTGGCCCGCTCACGAGGGGGCCTGCGGAATCGACGAAAGCCTGCAGGCAGCCTATCTGGCACGCAGTTTCTTTCTCGCCAGAACACTGCCCAACGTTAAGGGGTACTGGTGGTACGACTTTAGAAACGACGGCACAGACAAGCGCGAGCGAGAGCACAATTTCGGCTTGTTGCGCCAGAATTACGTCGCAAAGCCGGCGTATCAGGTGCTCACAGCGATCAGCCCAATCGTCCACGACTATCCATTCCTTGAGCATGCCAGCGAATCCGGGAACGACACCGTTCTGTTGCGTTTCGGCAACGCTGAAGAACAGCTTCTGATCGCGTGGAGCACCGACAAACCTCGCTCGGTCAGCATCGAATCCATAGGCAAAACACCCGGCAAGCTGGAACTGATCGACACCGCGCGCCCTGACCAAGGACGTATCGCGGGTGGTACGGCATGGGAATGCCCGGCGACCGCGGATAACTGTACCGCCCGCGTCGAGCTCGACGGCTTCCCAAAGATCATCAGCCTCGGCAGGCCAACTCGTTCCAGCCCACTCACGGATCGCAGTTTATGAACAGATTTTTGCAGGGAGGATTTTTAGATGATCGTGATCAACGCCCGCTTTCTTACCCAGGAGATACGTGGAGTGCAGCGTTTCGCGGAGCAGATCTGTCTGCAACTCAAAGGGCTGCGCGACGACTTGGTGTTCGTCGCGCCGCACGACATTCACCTGCACGACAGCGCCGAGCAGCTACAGGTGCAGCGGATAGGTCGACGCAAAGGGCACCTCTGGGAACAGCTTGACCTCCCGTTGTGGCTGGCTAGAAATGGCAGCCCGCCGCTGGTCTCGCTGTGCAATACCGCGCCGCTGGCGTACAGCAACCAAATCGCGACCCATCACGACATTACCTATGTCAGACATCCGGAAAGCTACTCGAAAGCCTTCCGAACCACCTATCGCCGCCTGACGCCGGTATTGCTAAAGCGAATCAAGGCCTTGATTACCGTGAGTGAATTTTCCCGCAAAGAGATAGCTCGCTTCTACGGCTATCCGGCGCGCCAGATCTGTGTGGTGCCCAACGCCGTGGATTCGCGTTTTCAACCGTTCTGCGCAGCGCAGTGCGACGATAGATCGACGCCCTATCTGCTAGCGGTTTCATCGCCTAGCGCACACAAAAACTTCGCCCGGATGGTGGCGGCCTTTCTAAGGATGGAGGGCCTCGACGACGTCGAGCTGCGCATCATCGGCGACTCGAATCGGATCTTCTCAGGCAGCCTTCACGATGTCGGCGGCAGCCGACGCATCCGCATGCTTGGCCGGCTTACCGACGAGGAGTTGGTAAAAGCCTATCAGGGCGCCACGGCCTTCGTGTTTCCTTCCGTCTATGAAGGGTTCGGCATTCCGCCGCTCGAGGCGCAGGCATGTGGCTGTCCGGTGATCGCCGCACGTGCCGCCTCGATTCCAGAGGTGCTGGGCGATAGCGCGCTGTACTTTGATCCGCTGGACGTACGGGATATCGCTGACTGCATGAAACGAGTCCTGCAGGACGAGTCGCTACGCAATGACCTGCGTCGCCGCGGCAGGGCGAACGTCGCCCGCTTCTGCTGGATTTCATCGGCCCGGCAGGTTTCTCGCCTGATCGATCAGGCCTTCACCGGGGTGCCGTACATCGGTGATAGCGACCTTCGCCAGCTGCCGTTCAGCCCGCCAGAAAGCTAGTCCTTCGCCAGTAGCCGCCCCATCAGCCGAACTACGCGGAGTGTGAGCACACCGCGATGGCCGCCGTACCCATTTTTTCAGTCGCCATTTCTGCCGGCTGATTCCGCTGCCATGCCACAACCTACAAAAGGTCTTCGTATGAAAATTGCCATTGTTCATGATTGGCTAGTGACCTACGCCGGAGCCGAGCGGGTACTTGCCGGGCTACTCGAGACTTGGCCGGACGCCGATCTGTATGCAGTGATCGATTTCCTCTCCGACGAAGATCGCGCCAGCCTCGGCGGGAAACGCGCTACCACGACCTTCATTCAGCAATTGCCGAAGGCTAAGACTCACTATCAGAAATATCTGCCCTTGATGCCGCTGGCCATCGAGCAGCTCGACATGTCCGCCTACGACCTGGTGATATCCAGCAGCCACGCCGTGGCCAAAGGTGTGCTCACCGGGCCCAACCAGCTGCATATCAGCTACGTGCATTCACCGATCCGCTACGCCTGGGATTTGCAGCATCAGTACTTGCACGAGGCCAGCCTGGACCGGGGCTTCAAGGCCAAGCTGGCGCGCATGCTGTTGCATTACATGCGCATGTGGGATCAGCGCACGGCCAGCGGCGTGGACGATTTCGTCGCCAATTCGCACTTCATCGGCCGGCGCATCAACAAGAGTTATCGGCGCGAGTCGACGGTGATCTATCCGCCGGTCGATACCCGCCAGTTCACGCTGCACACGGAAAAGGAGGACTTCTATCTGACGGCGTCGCGCATGGTGCCTTACAAGCGCATTCCAATGATCGTCGAAGCATTTTCCAGGATGCCCGACAAGAAGCTCATCGTCATCGGCGCCGGCCCCGAAATGGACAAGGCGAAGGAACTCGCAACGCCGAACGTGACGCTGATGGGTTATCAGAGCTTCGCGGTGCTGCTGCACCACATGCAACGCGCCCGCGCGTTCGTGTTTGCAGCGGAGGAAGATTTCGGCATCGCGCCCATCGAAGCCCAAGCCTGCGGGACGCCGGTCATCGCTTATGGAAGGGGTGGCGTGCTGGAAACCGTACGCGGCCTCGATCATCCCGAACCCACGGGCGTGTTCTACACCGAGCAGACGCCGGAGTCGCTGATCGCCGCGGTCAGCGAGTTCGAATCGGCAGCGCATCACATCCGATCTGAGACATGCCGCGCAAGTGCGGAGCGCTTTTCAACCGAACGGTTCAGGCAGGAGATTAAGTCTTTTGTCGATACTAGAGTTCGCGAAGTTACTTTGCTTCAAGGACAGGAGGCGCTGCTGCATCGACCAACCGTAACGCCGGTGAGCGTCGCACCGGTCTATCCAGCGGCGGTTCCAATGAAGCACGCCTAAATCAGGACTCTATTCAATTGCGAGGTTTCAAGGATGAACACAGCCGTCACAACTCAACACTTCCAAACCACCTGCGCGCTGAGCATCGCCCTGCTGATCAGCGGGACCACGAGTGCCAACCAAGGATCCGAGCAACCCGGCGGCGAGGTGTATCGCCAGGGTTATGAAAGCTTTGCGGTGGACATACCCAGCTGTGCCAACAACCGGGACCCCCGAATCATCATCTTCGATAGCATTCGCCAGGCTGCAACGCCCTGCGGCGACGCCAGCAAGTCCATGACGATCACACCGCCCGTGCGCTTGGCGCGACCGCTTTCGGGCCGCCAGTACATTCGGTCTGGCGACAGCATCCGTTACTCGTTCTGAACCTAGCGATCTTCGGAGGCACCATGAACAATGCAGACAAAGACAGGCAATCGCTGGTTTTTGCCGATGGCTATTCCTACACCGAAATATTCCAGGCGTCCGAGACGCCGGAAATGCCGAGCAGCGATCAACTGATCCGCGTGTTCCACGCCTTTTTCACCAACGATCGCAACACCGACATTCTCGAAACCACCCCGACCGAAGCGGTGCCCGCCGAAGCGATCGAGCTAGCCGCCAAGAACGTCTGACCGCCCAGCAAACCCGCAATACGCCCCACGTTTCCTCCTGCAGCCCGGCAAACGCTTCGTCAGATGAGTTCCTACTGACGCGGCGACCATGCCCACGATTACACCGAGACAATTCATGACTCCGAAAACCACCGTGGTGACCGTGACCTATGGCGATCGGCTGGCCTACCTGCAGCTACTGATCGAGCGCGCATTGGCTTTTACCGAAATCAGCGAGGTGATTGTGGTGAGCAATGCCGCACTCGCGCCGCTGGAGCAACTGCTGGAGCGTTGGCCGGAGCAGGTGAAGCTGATTCAGCTGCAGCACAATACCGGCTCGGCCAATGGTTACGCCGTGGCGATCGAGGCAGCGCTGGCAGACGGGGCCGATTACATCTGGATGATGGACGACGACAACGCTCCTACTGCAGCAGCGGTGTCGATCCTGCATCGTGAACTCGAGCGCCTCAGTGGTTTGCTTGGTTTAGATCGCGTAGCGGTGCTGGGCTATCGCGCGACGCAGCAGGCGGACATCGCCCAGGGTGTGCCGACCCGCTACATTCTCCAGCCGCGCTCCAGCTACTTCGGTTTTCATATCGCCCAATTGCCTTACAAACTCTGGCGCCGCCTGCCCTGGATCAAGCGACCCGGTAAGCGGCCGGCGAGTATCAGCCTGCCTTTCGCCCCCTATGGCGGCATGCTGGCGCACCGCAGCCTGTACCAGCGCATCGGCGTGCCTTTGAAGGAACTGGTGCTTTACGTCGATGACACCGAATACACGCGCCGCATCACCGCCGGCGGTGGTCGGTTGTTCCTGTTCACCGACGCGGTGATCGACGAACTCGAGCAATCCTGGAATATCAAGGAACACACGCGGAACATCTACGAGACCTTCCTGCTCGGCAATTCGGATTTTCGCGCCTACTACGCTGCGCGCAATCAGGCCTGGTTCGACAAGAACATCTGGGCCGCTTCGCCCCGGCTGCATCGCCTCAACCGCGCGATATTTCTCACCCTGCTGCGCCTGGTCGCGAGACTTCGCAATACCCGTGAGCGCCTGACGCTCATTGAGCAGGCCATCCATGACGGCGAAAACGGTGCCTTAGGCATGAGCAAGACCTTCCCGTTGCGTTGACCAGCCGTAGCGTTGGCACAGAGGACATTGTTATGGGCATCACAGCGGTTCAGCGAGAAGGAAACAACTTCGACTTCTTGCGTTTTTTTGCCGCATCGGCCGTGGTCATCGGTCACTGCTACTGGCTGTCTGGAATTGGCCATGCCGAGCCTGTGCGGCTGTTCACCGGATCGATGGATACCGCGGATGTCGCCGTGAACCTGTTTTTCGTAATGAGCGGCTTTCTGATCGCCGCATCATGGATCAACAGCCGCAGCGCGCTGGATTTCGCCGTCAAACGGGCACTGCGGATCTTTCCGGCGCTATGCGTATCGGTACTGCTCACCGTGCTGGTTGTCGGCCCGTTGGCGACCGGATTGTCACTGACGGAATATCTGCTCAACAGCCAAACGATGCGCTATCTGTCGAACATGGCACTGGTGACGCAATTTCATCTGCCGGGCGTGTTTGCCGACAATCCGTTCCCGAACACGGTCAACGGATCGGTCTGGACATTGCCCTACGAAGTGCTGATGTACGCCTCGTTGATGCTGATGGGCTTGCTCAAGCTGTTCGGACGAATTGCCGTATTGGCGGTGCCCATAGCGCTCATATTGGTCCATTTCCATCTGGCGCCGAACTTGGGGCTGGAAAATGACATCCTGCGCAAATCCACCCGGCTGGGCATGTTCTTTTTCTTCGGATCGGCGCTGTATCTGTATCGCAAAATCCTTCCCTGGAACTGGAAGGTCGCGCTGACGTTGCTGGTGTTGTCGCTGCTCAGTGCTAAAACTGAGCTATGGCTGTATTTCCATGTGCTGACGCTGCCCTACCTCACTATCTATCTGGCACACCTGAAAATTCCGCGGCTCTCTGGGTTCGGCAAATACGGCGATTTTTCTTACGGCATCTATATCTTCAGCTTTCCGATTCAACAGCTGTTGATGCACTGGTTCAGCCCGCACCTATCGCTACCCGCGTTCATGGCGATCAGCTTGTCGGCCAGCATCGCCATCGCAGCGCTGTCCTGGCATTTGATCGAGTCGCCGGCATTGCGCCTTAAGCGTTATCTACCCGGTAGTCGCGAGCGTGTTAGAGGCGAGGACCTCAGCCCTGCTCCCTGACAAGCCGTTCGGCATGACAGCTCGCCCTATTTGTCGTGAGAGCCCGAGGCGGCATCGCCATCAACAAGACGTCGAATGGTTGTCACCAGCACATCGAGCCCCGTGCCTTTGGGCAGAAACTGATCGACGAGGTCGCGTCCGGGGATTTGCTGAGGCAGCGCGGCGCTCATCATTAGAATGGGAACGTCGTCGAAAGTCGGGTTTCTGCGGATCGTTCGAACCATTTCGAAACCGTTGAGCTCCGGCATCATGTAATCGGTAATGATCAAAGCTGGCTTCTCCTGCTCAAGCTTAGCCAGACCCTGCGACCCATTCGCCGCCTCGGTAACCCGGTAGCCTTCGCCTTCCAGGATCATCACCATCAGTTTGCTAAGCCCGAGCTCATCCTCGACTAGCAGCACAAGCGGCGCCAGCCCGTCCCGGCCTTCTTCAGACATCCTTGCCCCCCGACGTAGGCTGACGGTGCGGTCGCCCCGCCACTACTCCCTCCGTACGTTTCATACGTTCACCGAGCATGAATCCTTCCGCACCCAGGGTGAACTCATAGACATAGGGATCAAAATCGCTCTCACGCATCTTCAGAATCGCCAGGGTCCGATAGAGCCGCGATTCGAGTTCGGCGTATCTCAACAGCACAATATTTTCTGCAATCGCCGACACCGCGGCGAACCGCAAGCCATTTTCCCCTCCGACGATTTCTGCCAATTCTGCGGTGAATACCGTGGTGACACCCTCGCAACGAAGGATGGCAGTCAGCGTGCTGAAGAATCGACCAAGCTGCTGAGTATTGATGGCCGTCTGCTTGAACGCATCGACGCCATCTATGAACAAGCGCCTGACGCCCCGACGCCGGACCGCGTTGAGCATTTCTTCTGCCAGTTGGTCCTGCAACAACTCGGTCGGCGTGTGGTGAATAACCTCCACAACGCCGCTGTCGATCATCGCCCCCAAGTTCAGGCCCAGCGCGCTGGCGCGACGTCGCAGACGATGCGCATCTTCATAGAAACCGAAGATCAAGCCTGGCTCCGCTTCACTGCTCTGGCAGATGAAGCTAAGGCCCAACGTGGTTTTACCTACGCCCGTCGGGCCGACCAGCAGTGTTGTCGACGAGAAAGGAATACCGCCTTGGATAATGTGGTTCAGGCCACTGACACCGGTGCTGAGCCGCTGATCACGCATCGGCGCGGATTCCAGCTCGCCGGTAACCGCCTCGAGTCGCGGAAATACCCGGAAGCCCGCGCCGGTAATAGAGGTCATGTGCCGGCCGGAAATGAAATCGCTCCCGCGGAACTTGCGCACCTGCAGATAGCGAAAGGTCCGAAACTGGTCCTCGTCGCTGCCCAGGTGCAACCAGCCGTCGACCATGGTGAATTCCGGGCAGCCAGAATCACGCTTACTATTGGTCAGCAGCAATATCGTGCAGCCGACGACATCGGCGTAAATCGACAAATCGTTGATGAATTCTCGAAACACCCGTTCCGACTCGGCGTTTTCTTCCAGCGCGAACAAACCATCGATGACGATGAGCGATGCCTGTTGGCGCTTCCCGTTGCGCGTCAGGTATCGAAGGATGCCTTCCAGGCCATCCGTGCGAAGGATATCGAAGGCGCTCTCGTAGACCACGGATGTGCCCGCATACTGGTTATCCATGAACGCCATATTCTGCAAATGGCGCAGCAAGCGATGGTGAGTCTCAGCCAGCAGCGTCACATACAGCGAGCGCTCTCCACGAGCCGCCCAGCTGTAGCAGATCTGGTTGGCCAGAATCGTCTTGCCCTGGCCTGGCCCGCCCTGAACGATGTACACCGCCCGCGGCAACAGACCGCCCTTGAGCACAGCATCCAGTCCCGGTACGCCGGTAGGAACATGGGCCGGTCCCGTTTGCGAGGAGGTATAGGTATCGGTCACAGCGGCCATCCGTTCAAGTCAGTGCGCGCATACTAGCAAAAGGGTCTGCGCTATTCGTTGCTTTGCCTATACGTTGGTCACCGTCCGCGGAAGGGCGTTCAGGGCACATGCAGCGGAGGGTTCAGCTCACCGATTCCAGGCCTTTTGCCTGTTTCCCTTTCGTCGCGCCAGGCTAAAACTAGCCCTTGCTAGAGCGTCCCGTTGCACCAACTATCGTTTGAACTGGAGCCAGGCGGTTAAACGACCTACCATGCGCGGCGAATTCATGCCTAAATAACAACCAGAATTTATGCCATTTGCTCCTCTGCTTCGCGTGGACCTGCGGCGGCTGATTGTGCTGCTGGCGATACTCAGCGGGTTGATCACGCTGGGCATCAGCTTTTATGCAAGCTATCAGGTACAGCGCGAATCGCTGATCGACAGCACGCTCCAGGCCAATCGTGCCTACGCGGCGAAGCTCGCTGACATTACTGATCGATTCTTCCGGTCGGCTCAACAACAACTGGCCTTCAGCGCAGCGGTTATCGCTGAACGATTCGACAACGATGCCGCGTTGCGCGCCGAGACCAGACGCCTGCGATTGCAGACGGATAGTTTCAACTCGATCGTTATAACCAGCGCACAAGGCGTTGTACGGGCAACCTCGCCCAATGCAAGTCAATTGCTCGGCCAGAAGCTCGATACGCCAGGAGCACTCGAAGCACTTCACGAGCGTCGGGCAGCGATCAGCAAGCCCTATATTGCAGCGACCGGCAAGCTGGTAGTGGTGATATCGCAGCCGATCTTCAACGAGAACGGCAGTTACTTGGGTTATGTCGGCGGTACCATTTACCTTACGGAAGAAAGCATTCTCAACAGCCTGCTCGGTGCGCACTACTACCAGGATGGTTCCTACCTGTACGCGGTAGACCAGAACCGGAGGCTGCTCTATCACCCGGACCCCAAACGGCTCGGCACCGTGGTGGCCGACAACGAAGTCATTGACCGTGTAATCGACGGCGAGTCGGGCAGCCAACGCGTGATCAACAGCCAGGGCCGCGACATGTTGGCCGGTTTCGCAGCCCTGCCAACAGCCGGTTGGGGCATCATTGCGCAACGTCCCACGGCAGCGACCCTGCACCCACTCGACGGCCTGATGCTAAAGGTCCTGCGCCAGACCGCTCCTCTCGCGCTGCTGACATTTCTTGGCGTATGGTGGCTTTCAGGATTGGTCTCTCGACCACTCTGGCAGCTGGCAAAAAGCGCAAGCGAGATGGACGCAGCCAACAGCGCCGAACGAATCCAGCACATCCGCTCCTGGTATTTCGAGGCCGCGCAACTCAAACGTGCCATGCAGCTGGGCATCAGCCTGTTGCACCAGCGCATAGGCAAACTCAATCTCGATGCTCAGACCGATCCATTGACCGGCCTGCATAACCGGCGCGGCCTCACGCTTGCCCTGGATACCCTGCGCGCCGAAGGCCGTTCATTCGCCGTCGTCGCCCTGGATATCGATCACTTCAAACGCATCAACGACAGTCACGGCCACGACGCGGGGGATCAGGTCATTCGACACCTGGCACAGCTTATGAGCGCCTGCTCGCGGGGGGCCGATACACTATGCCGAAGTGGCGGCGAGGAGTTTTTGATGCTATTGCCGGACACCAATCTCGAATCGGCGGTGCTGGTTGCCGAGCGGCTGCGTCAGTGCGTCGAACAGGATGAAATTTCGCAGGTGGGCCGCCTCACCATTTCACTGGGTATCGCGCTCTGGCCAATGCACGCCGACAGCATCGAGGGCGTCCTCAAGCTTGCCGATAGCGCTCTGTACAAAGCCAAGCAGCAGGGCCGCAATCGCTCGCAAATCGCTGATTTGGATCAGTACATGTCGGAGGATTCCCCGCACAGCGGCTAAACCACTTTGCCCTCGTCCATGTTGAGTACCGCCTGGCATCCGAAATCCGAAAGAAACATAAATAGCTGTATACTCGCGCGCCTTTTTACGTGGTGTCCTGAGGTTACGCGATGAGCAAAGCACCTACCGTCGGATTTGTTTCACTAGGATGTCCCAAGGCAACGGTGGACTCCGAACGCATCCTGACTCAGCTGCGCATGGAGGGCTATCAGATCGTGCCCACCTATCAGGATGCCGATGTGGTGGTGGTCAACACCTGTGGCTTCATCGATAGCGCCAAAGCCGAGTCGCTGGATGCCATCGGTGAAGCCATCGCCGAGAACGGCAAGGTGATCGTCACCGGCTGCATGGGCGTGGCCGAGGACAGCATTCGCAATGTGCACCCCAGCGTGCTGGCGGTCACCGGTCCACAGCAGTACGAACAGGTGGTCAATGCGGTACATGAAGTGGTGCCACCGAACATCGATCACGATCCCTTCGTCGATCTGGTTCCGCCGCAAGGCATCAAGCTGACCCCACGCCATTACGCATACCTGAAGATTTCCGAAGGCTGCAACCACACCTGCAGTTTCTGCATCATCCCGTCCATGCGCGGCAAGCTGGTCAGCCGTCCGGTGGGCGACGTGCTCAGCGAAGCCGAGCGTCTGGTCAAGGCTGGCGTCAAGGAAATCCTGGTGATATCCCAGGACACCAGCGCGTATGGCGTCGACGTGAAGTACAAGACCGATTTCTGGAACGGCCAGCCGGTCAAAACGCGCATGCTGGAGCTTTGCCAGGCGCTGTCGAGCATGGGCGTGTGGGTGCGCCTGCACTACGTCTACCCGTACCCAAATGTCGATGACGTGATTCCGCTCATGGCGGAGGGCAAGCTGCTGCCCTATCTCGATATCCCGTTCCAGCATGCCAGCCCGAAAGTGCTCAAGGCCATGAAGCGCCCTGCCTTCGAGGACAAGACCTTGGCGCGCATTAAAAAGTGGCGCGAAATCTGTCCGCAGTTGACCATCCGTTCGACCTTTATCGTGGGCTTCCCAGGCGAGACGGAAGATGACTTCCAATATCTATTGGACTGGCTCACCGAAGCGCAGCTGGACCGCGTTGGCTGCTTTCAGTATTCCCCCGTCGAAGGTGCGCCGGCCGAAGAGTTGGATCTGGAGCCAGTACCCGACGATATCAAGCAGGACCGCTGGGATCGTTTCATGGCGCATCAGCAAGCCATCAGCGCTGCTCGTCTGGAGCGCAAAATCGGCCAGGAAATCGAAGTACTGATCGATGAGGTCGATGAAGACGGCGCGATCGGACGCTCCTACGCCGATGCGCCGGAAATCGACGGCATGGTCTACATCGACAGCGACCGTTCACTGCAGCCGGGTGACAAGGTCCGCGTTCGGGTAACCAATGCCGACGAGTACGATCTCTGGGCCGAGACGATTTGATCCAAGCCGTCTGACAACCATCAAAGGCCTGCACAGCTAGCGGGCCCTGTTGCTGACGGCACGCGGCCATGCTGTCGGCGCGGCTGGATTGACCTGCCATGCCTCGCCGGTCGGGCTTCGACTTTCGCCGGGGTGACGCCGGGCCAGTTTCAGCCCAGACCGATTTGCTGCGCTCGTACTGCGCATTCACTGACGCGCGTTGCGATGGGTCCAAAACGTACCGCCACCGCAACAGGTAAGATGGCCACCCCAGCTCTTTCCTAGCAGCCAATAGCATGTCTTATTCCGTTTCACCCATTGGCTTCGTCCACTCCTGTTTCAAGGAAAAATTCGCGATTCCGCGACAACCCCAACTAGCGCCCGCAGCACGTGGTGTGCTCGAACTGGTTCCGCCCTTCGATCAGGCCCACGCGTTGGAGGGCCTTGAGCAGGTCAGCCATGTCTGGCTGCTGTTTCTCTTCCATCAGTCGCTGGAAGCCGAGCCACGCTTGCGGGTACGCCCGCCGCGGCTGGGTGGCAACCGTATGGTTGGCGTATTCGCGACGCGCGCGACTCACCGGCCCAACGGCATTGGGCAATCAGTGGTCAGACTCGAGCGGATCGAGCCTGGCCGTTTGCATCTGTCGGGGATAGATCTGCTGGACGGCACGCCAGTGCTGGATATCAAGCCTTACGTTCCTTATGCCGACGCCATCGCAGGGGCGCGCAATGATCTGGCTACCGCCGCGCCAGCACCAATCGCCGTGCATTGGACCGCGGCAAGCCTGGAACAGGCCTCCAGCGAAGCGCTGCGGCTTGGCGAGCCGCTGGTAGAACTGATCGAACAATGTCTGGCGCAGGATCCACGTCCGGCCTATCAGTTACCGACGCCGGAACGGCGTTACGGCACTCGGTTATGGGATGTCGAGGTACGCTGGCACTATCCTGACCTACACTCCATCACGATACTGGAAGTGCTGCGAACGGCAAGCTAGCCTACCTGGGCCGGTTATCGAGCGACCTTCCGGCCCAGCACGCGAACCGCTGGCTCGCCATACACCGCAACAGGAGCACTGGTAGCTGCATGCCCACATCCGTCGGTATCTACCTTTACCCCGACGTCGAGGTCCTCGACTTCGCCGGCCCCTACGAGGTATTTACCACCGCCACGCGGGTTGCCCTGCGTGAGGGCAACCCGCCGCCCTTTTCCAGCTTCACCATCGCCGCACGCAAGGGATTGGTCCGCGCCAGGGCCGGTCTGGTCGTGCAACCCAACTTCAACTTCGCCAATCACCCACCGATTGACCTGCTGATTATTCCCGGCGGTGTGGTTACAGCCGAACTGGAGAACCTGGAGGTGGTGCGCTGGATCGAGAAGATTGCCGCTCAGGCCGGGCTAACCGCTTCGGTATGCACCGGCGCGTTCCTTCTCGCCAAAGCCAATGTGCTGTACGCCCATAAGGCGACTACACACTGGGAAGACATCGCCGAGCTGAAGGCGATGTTCCCGCTGCTTAAGGTGGTCGAGAACTGCCGCTGGGTGGATACCGGACGCTACGTGACCTCTGCCGGCATCTCGGCCGGCATTGACATGAGCCTGCACTTGGTCGAGCGAATCGCCGGCCGCGAACTGGCCGAGGCCACTGCCCGGCAGCTGGATTTCGACTGGCGCGAGAATCACTGACAGTAAGCCGGCCTGGCATTGGCCGGCTTGGTGCGACTTACTGGCGCGCCGGAGTGAGCAGCAACCGCTGGTTACCGTAGACCTTGTCCAGATTTTCCGGCTTGAACGGAAAACTCATGTACTGCCCCTTCAGCCAAGCCTCGATGCCATCGGCGTAGTGTGGGCTGGCCGGGTTGCCGGACTGACCGGAGCTGTTGAGCCCGATCATCGGCTCGTCGCGACCGAAATCTACGATGATGCGCATGGCTGTGATCAGCCAGGTATCGAAACTGTCACCCCAACGGTAGGCAGAGACGTTCAGCGTGCTGTGATCACCACCCGCTGCGAACGGTCCGCGGTCCAGATAGCCGCTGATGGCATTGATTCCGCTACGCTGGCTGGCGGGCATGTAAGGGGCCAACTGGGTAGTACCCGTCCGCCAGGTATAGGTGTGCAGCTTGCCCCAGCGCCAGGCGTTGCGATCCGGCCCCTGCGCCGTCTCCATGCGACTGATCGCCGCCGCCAGGGAGCGCGCCAGGATGGCGGGTTTGTCTTCCTGCTGAGGCGTGCTCAGGTCGTTCCAATAAGGACTGTCCTCGCGTCCGAGCAGATGATCCGCCTGCGCCGAGTAGGACGCGTTTGCTGTCTCTACCAGCGCTTCCCACGCGGAGCTGGTTTCCGGTCCCAACTCGTCGAGGAAGATCTGCCGTGCCGACTCCATCAAGAAAGTCTCGTATAGCGCAGCGTCAGCGGAATCTGCGGCGAGCTTGCCATCGAAGCTCAACAGACGAGACAACGCCTCGCGCGCCTTGCTTCGTGCAGGTTCGGCGAGCGCATCGATGGCGACCTTGAGCGGCTCCGCCATTCCCGGTGCGCGAAACATATTTTGCAGCTTGGCAGCGAATGTTGTCGTCTGATCGTATTGCATTGCGATCACGCTGCGGCTGTCCTGTTTGCCCTGCCCGAGCAGCTCGGCAATGCGCTCGGCGCGCTCAGGGTAATACCAGGAGTTGGACAGCTGCATGCCGTATCCTTTGGGCACGGTGCGATGATTGGCCGTCGCGAGCCAGCCTTGCTGCGGATCCTGGTCATAGGGATGCAGCATCGGATCGGCGAAACCATCCCAGTCGTAACGACCATCCCAGCCGGGCGACGGAATCAGGCCGAGCCCTTCGCGACGATTGGGATAGCGTCCGGTTACCTGCCAGCCGGTACCCTGGGCATCGGCGAAAACGATATTGAGTGCCGCAGCGCGGATCTCACGAGTCGCCTCGAAGGCCTTGTCCAGCGACTGCGCGCGAATCAGGTCGAAAAACGCATCCAGCGACCGGTCGCCCTCGAATTGCGTCGTCTTCAGTGCGAGCCCATAACCGCTGCTCAGTTGCAGCGGCTGCAAGGGATGCTTGCGTTCGCCCAGCACACTGTTCAGCAGCGGGCCGTTGCGGGTCTCGTAGACCGTCTCGCGAATTGGGCGCTGACCCTTGATGAAAAACGTCTCGTGACGCTCGCGAGCCGGCACCCACTTGCCATCTGCAAGGTACAACAAGCGTCCGCCTTCGCGTCTTACCTGTTCCAGAAATAAGTCCTGGGTGTCGCCCATGACCATGGTCATGCCCCAGCCCAGCTTGCCATTGAAGCCAGCGATCACAGCGGGCACCCCTGCGATAGTCACACCGGCGGCCTGGAATTTCGGCGAGCGGATCTGCACGAAGTTCCAGTACGAGGGCATCGACAGCGGCAGATGCGTGTCGTTAGCCATCAGCGGCTTGCCGCTGCGGGTGTTGCTGCCCGATATAGCCCAGTTGTTCGACGCAGCGACACCAAGCATATTCAGCGAAGCAACCTCAGACGCGGCGTTGTCAAGGGCAGCAAGCCCTGGTATCTCACCACTCAACTTCAAGCCCGCGAGCTTGTCGGCCTCATCGAAGGGTAACGGCTCGTCAGGATAGGTCGGCAGTAGCCAAGCAAGCTTATCGCTACCCACTTTCTGCGCCATGACCAGCGATGCGATCTCTTCCTGCAGATTGACCGCAAGTCCGAAGTTCAGCAGGCAGAACACCAGCACTGAGTCTTCGGCTTTCCAGTATTCGGGGGTGTAATCCGCGGCGGCCAAATCCATCGGCAGCTTGTCGCGATGCCGGAACAAATAGGCATTGACGCCACGGGAGTAGACTTCGAAAAAACGCTTCATCCGCGGCGAGCTTTCCCGGTACAGCACCGCCGCACTCTGTCGAAGATTCACCGCACGCATGAAGCGATCGATCTCCAGCACACCGGGCCCGACCATCTCCGCCAGACGCCCTTCGGCCATGAGGCGCAATCCGACCATCTGGCTTAGACGGTCAGTAGCATGCACGTAACCTAGACCGAACAGCGCATCGTGAAAAGTGGCCGTCTCGATCAACGGCATTCCCAGCGGATTGCGCCGGATACTCACACTCTTGTCCAAACCGGTAATCGCCTGGACACCTTGCGCGGGCGGCAGGCTGTCGCTGTAACGATTATCCAGGTAGGCCTGACAGCCACTGAGGCCGCCAGCCGCCAATGCAGCGCCCAGAGTCAGACGAACCAGAACAAACGGCAGACGCAGAGACATCAACGGCTCCTTCGCGGGCGGGCAATAACAGAAATAGACAGGATAGAGGGTGCTGCGGTACGACGTTGCGCTCAGGCGGCTTCGCGATTTTTCGGCAAGGCCTCGTCGAGCAGCCAGCGAGCGGACCGGCGCGCCTCCGCTTTGTGTTGCAACTCAAGTGCACTGAAGCTGGCTTCGTGTCGGCGGCGCTCGGTCTTGTCCAATGCCTTCCAGGCGGAATGCCTCGGCACTTGTTCGGTCGCTTCGAAAAGCACCTGGAACACCTGGCAGCGAGGATCCTGCCCCAGGTTCGAGTCGTAGTTATCCAGCAGTACCTTGATCCGGATCGCGCCTTCGATCAGCGGCACCTGCTCATCGAGCAGGCTCCCGGCGAGCATCCGCAGGTCCCCCGCAAGCGCCGCATGCTGCTGCGCCTGCATTTCTGCAAGTTGTTGCTCCCTGCGCCAAACCTTGCGCCAGAGATTCACGGCGTATACGGCCAACGCCGCAATCAGCAGCAGGCCAACAAAAAGGAGCGCCATAGCGACGGACGTCATGAGCGGGTCAGGCTCCGTGGCACTTCTTGAATTTCTTTTGGCTGCCGCACGGGCAAGGGTCGTTGCGGCCGACATCCTTCAGCGGATTGCGAACCGGGTCATGGCTATGGTTGCAATGCGGGCCATGGACGTGGTGGTCGTGGTCGTGGTCGTGATTGCAATCGGGACCGTGTACGTGGGTTTCCTGGTTCATCTAGGTTGCTACTCTGGGATAAAGTTGCCGGGGATTATCTCGCCATTGGTGGAGATGTGCACGCCCCGACCGAGCAGCAAGCCCGTTTTCAGCTCACCATCCAGACGATAGGCAATTGGCCGGTCAGGCTTCTCCAAGAGTCGCACGATGTATTTCATGTGCCGCCAGAGGTTCGTATATACCGGCACTTCATAGTATTCGAAGCCATGACCGGGAACAGTCGCCCAGCCGCTGGATTCGCCGCTGGCCAGTTCGATATCGTTGAGGTGGACGGTGTAAATCAGCCCGCGAACCGGCAGGCTTTGCTCATTGGGATTGTCGATGCGAAAGCGCAGCATGAATTGCTGCTCGAGCAACCTGGCCTTAATGATTTCGACCTTAGTGAGCTGGACACGAGGATCCTGGAAATCGCCGCTGAACCAGGTCGAACAACCGGCAAGGCTGGACAGCAGGCCCAGCAAAACCACTGCTCTCGATATTCTTCTTATAGGTGCGTGGCAAAGCATTCCGGTACTCCATAGGACGGCCAAGTGTAGCAAGCGGCGGATTGGCTGCAATGGGTTGTTTTGGCGAAGCTAGCATGTCTCCGCTACGTCTTTGCTACCACCATTGCGGCGTACGGAACCATTGCGGCACTTGCCGACGCAGCCGTTCGCTCTTCTAGGAAGCCAACTGCCCGCCGGGCTAACCAGCGAGCGCGCGGGCTAGCACTGCCCGGGTCTTGAAGATCCCCTCCGCCAGTGCCGCCTCGATTTCCGCCATGGTAATGACGCCGGTGGTTTTGCCGGCAGCAGGATTGACGACTAGCGCCAGGCAGGCATAAGGCAGCTCTAGCTCTCGGGCGAGGACCGCCTCGGGCATACCCGTCATACCCACGATATCCCAGCCATCTCGCTCCATCCTGGCGACTTCGGCAACCGTTTCCAACCTTGGTCCTTGGGTACAGCCGTAGATGCCATGACTGCTGAACAGATAGCCTTCGGCAGACAAACCAGCGATAAGGCGCTGACGTAGGGTTTCGTCGTAGGGGTAGCTGAAATCGACATGGGTGACATGCTCGATGTCGCCCTCGAAGAAGGTGTGCTCGCGCCCGTAGGTATAGTCGATGAGCTGATGCGGTACGCACAGATGGCCAGAACCCATCGCCGAATGAATGCCGCCGACCGCGTTCACCGCGATGATCGCCTGCGCTCCGGCCTTCTTCAGTGCCCATAAATTGGCGCGGTAGTTCACCTGATGCGGCGGGATGCGGTGCGGGTGTCCGTGACGGGCCAGAAACAACACATCTTTGCCGGCATACTCGCCGCGCAGGATGTCGGCCGACGGCGGACCGTATGGGGTTTCCATGTAAATGGCTTCACGCAGGGTAAAACCGGGCAACTCGGTCAGGCCGGTGCCGCCAATAATGGCGTGGACAGTCATCATGCTTCCTTGGTCAAACGATCAGTTCGGCTGCTTTGAGCGTGGCGATCGATGCGCGCCAGCGCGGATCCTGTTTGTATTCCAGCGAGCCTGCCGCACGGCTGCGCATCTTCGCCAGTGCCGGCGACGGTTGCACACCGAGCCGCTGCAGGGCCGACAGGGCCAGCTCGGCAGCGCCACGGTCGTTGCACACCAACCCCATGTCGCAGCCAGCGGTCAGTGCCGCTTCGATGCGACTCGCGGCATCCCCTGCCACATGCGCACCGGCCATCGACAGGTCATCGCTGAAGATCACCCCCCGGAAACCCAGCTCGTTGCGCAATATGTCCTGCAGCCAGCGTTGTGAAAAGCCGGCCGGCTTGTCGTCCACCTGCGGATAGATCACATGCGCAGGCATCACCGCGTCTAGCTCGCCCGCCAACTGCCGGAATGGGATCAGATCATGCGCGCGCAGCGCGTCCAGACCACGTTCGTCGACCGGAATCGCGACGTGAGAATCAGCCTCGGCCCAGCCGTGACCAGGGAAGTGCTTGCCCGTGGTCGCCATCCCGGCGCTACGCATGCCCTTGATGAACGCCCCGGCAAGTTCGGTGGCTCGCTGCGGGTCGGCCTCGAACGCGCGGGTCCCGACTACTGCGCTGCGCTGATGATCCAGGTCGAGTACCGGCGCGAAGCTGAAATCCAGCCCGACCGCCAGCACTTCGGTCGCCATCACCCAGCCACAAGTTTCTGCCAACGCCAACGCATCGGCGTGCGAAGCGAAGTCGCGCATCGCTGGCAAGCGAACAAAATCGCGCCGCAGCCGCTGAACGCGCCCGCCTTCCTGATCGACAGCCAACAGAACATCGGGCCGTACGGCACGAATCGCGCAACACAACTCCCGCACCTGACGAGGATTTTCGATATTGCGAGCGAACAGAATCAGTCCGCCTACCTCCGGCTGGCGTAGCAACTGGCGATCCTCGGCAGTCAGCCAGGTGCCGGCGATGTCCAGCATCAATGAGCCTTGCATGATATTGAGCAAATCCTTAGTTCAGCGTTGCGCTCGACCAATCCGGACACGCGGCTTCGCCTATCTGAACGGCACAACCAGCCGGCACCAGCGGGAAAAGATCGAGCAAATCGGCATTGCGCAGCCTGATGCAACCGTGAGAAAGCGGTACGCCCATGGGTTCTACGTCAGGCGTGCCATGCAAATAGATGTAACGACGAAAGGTATCTACCTCGCCCATCCGGTTGTGTCCGGGCTCGCATCCGCTGAGCCAGAGGATTCGGGAAAGAATCCAGTCGCGCCCGGGGAACTGCTCGTCCAGGCCCGAATTCCAGACTTCACCGGTCCAGCGCCGGCCGCGCAAAACGGCCCCGGAGGGCAACCCTTCACCGATGCGCGCACGCACTTGGTGGCGACCACGAGGCGTGCAGCCGGAACCGTTGCGCTCGCCAGCACCGTTAAGAGCGGTAGACACAGGCAGCCGAACGCGCAGCCTGCCATCGGAAAATCCGTAGAGCATCTGGTCGGCAATCGAGATATGAAGAAAATCGAGATCAGACATGGGCGGCTAGCTTAGCCGATCGATCCGCAGTCGTGCACCTCAACCCTTGGCAGGCATCGCCAGAGCGTTGCGCCGGGCGATGGGGTGGGCGTGGGCCAGACTCGAATCCACCACGCCGGAATCGGCGCGCATACCGGCAGCAAGAAATGGAATCATCATGCGCATGACCTGTTCGATGGAAGTCCTGGCACCGAAATCGTTCTCGGCAATGGCCCGCAGCGCCTTGATGCCCGACATGCTGAACGCCGCTGCACCGAGCATGAAATGCACGCGCCAGAACAACTCGATTGGCGGTATCGAAGGCGCCGCCTCGTGCACTCGGTGCATGTACCGGCGAAACACTTTGCCGTACATGTCCTCAAGATAGCGGCGCAGGTGACCCTGGCTCTGACTGAATGACAAACCCAGCAGGCGCATGAAAATCGACAGATCGTCGCCACTGCGTGGCTTCACCGCAAGCGCCTGCTCGACCAGAATCTCCAGCAACTCTTCGAGACTGTCCTTCTTGTCGGGCTTAGCTTCCCGCTTGTCCAGCTCTCGCTCAAGGCTCACGCAGAACGGCCCGAGGAAACGAGAGAACACTGCCTGGATAAGCGCCTTTTTCGAACCGAAGTGGTAGTTCACTGCCGCCAGGTTGACCCCGGCCTTGCTGGTGATCAGGCGAAGCGAAGTTTCGGCGAAGCCTTTTTCAGCAAACAGCTGTTCCGCTGCATCAAGAATACGCTCCACTGTTTCCGACTGCGCCATGCCCCCTCCCCACTGACGAACACTTGTTTGAAACTTACGTTTCACTCACAGCCAAGTCAACCATGAAAGCGCCCGAGCGCCTAGCCGTCGCAACCAAAGCTTGCACCAAGCCAGCGCAGCCCTCAACCAAACAAAGATTGCCAAGCACAAGGCACTGTATATAATCCCAGTCACTGTATAAAAGAACAGAGACCGCTCATGATCAAGCTGACCCCTCGCCAGTCGGAAATCCTAGCTTTCATCAAACGCTGCCTGGAAGACAACGGCTACCCGCCGACTCGCGCGGAGATCGCTCAGCAGCTAGGGTTCAAATCTCCCAACGCCGCTGAAGAGCACCTTAAGGCGCTGGCCCGAAAAGGCGCTATCGAGATGACGCCCGGCGCCTCGCGCGGGATACGTATTCCCGGATTCGAACCTGCCGCCGAAGAGAGCGGTATACCCGTTATCGGCCGGGTCGCAGCCGGCGCGCCAATTCTTGCCCAGCAAAACGTCGAAGAGTCCTGCCAGATCAACCCGTCATTCTTCCACCCCAAGGCCGACTATCTGCTGCGCGTGCATGGCATGAGCATGAAGGACATCGGCATCCTCGATGGTGATTTGCTTGCCGTACATACCACGCGTGAGGCACGCAATGGTCAGGTCGTTGTGGCTAGGATTGACGATGAAGTAACGGTGAAGCGCTTCAAGCGCGAAGGCGACAAGGTCTGGCTGCTCGCTGAGAACCCCGAATTTGCCCCCATCGAAGTGGATCTCGAACAACAGGAACTGGTTATCGAAGGCTTGAGTGTCGGCGTGATTCGCCGCTAGCCGGCCGTTGAAAAACGTAGCCGAGATAGCGAGACGAGGCTGTTTTAACGACGTATTGGCAACGCAGGTAGTTTCAACAGCCTGCTGAGGAGAGGTT
>Ga0070754_10001120_pt1 | contig 22081 bp, 17 predicted proteins | sample VirMetDEL_Sep_01_FD_75181 | JGI IMG/M metagenome (GOLD analysis project Ga0070754, IMG submission 75181) | Aqueous microbial communities from the Delaware River and Bay under freshwater to marine salinity gradient to study organic matter... | ecosystem: Environmental > Aquatic > Marine >... | reverse complement strand
TCTGTTTAGTTATATTTAGGGTCAGAAAACACTACTTTACCATTTGTTAGTCTATGACTAGGTAAACGATATTTAGCGTCAGAAGGTAGAGAACTATAATTTCTACTAGTGCGAAAGTGTTTACCTTCACTAGAACCCCATACCATTATATATCGTTGATATTCTTTTTCTACTAGTTTTGCTAACCTTTTAACCTCCTCTACTGGGAGTGGTTCTTCAGGTTCATCATAGTCCTCAGGCGAACTAGACTGGGGTTGTGTAGGTGGTAATGTAAATGTAGACTTTGCCTTAACAGGTCCAGTATAATCAGGATGTTCTCTATGCTCTAAAGCATATTCACTATTGTGAAAATTTATGCTTTCTCCGTCCCACTCACCTACACTAGTCAATTCATTATTTAAGACCTCTCCGTCCATCTCATCATCTACATAGTAATCTACTCCTTGATATGTGATTTTACGCAATCCATCATCGTCATCTGATTGCTCATCTTCGGGTAAGTCAGGTTCACCTTCTGCTACTATTCTATCCCTTACTTCTTTATAAACATTATCGCTTCTGTTAACCCAGTAGCGTCTCTGTTCGGGGTTCTCAAACTCAATCTCATAGGGTCCCTCATATTCTTCATCTATATCTTGATATGCCACTTGTGGAAACTCACGAAAGTATCTCTCTATAAACTTAATCGCATTCGGAGTATTCGGTGCCCCACCTACATATCGTAGTTCATAGGGTTTATCATCACTAAACATATTTCTAACTCCACCCTCATTTAGAGCAAATTGTATGTCCCCTCGCCTATCTTTTGATAAATAGGTTAATGTATGGTCGCCTAGCATCAACTCAGTAGTCATTTCATCGGAAAACACTTCTAGTAAGTCATACATTTTTACTTTGAGACCTTCTACTGCGACACTCTTAGCAATACTCTCTCTCTGCTGAACTACTTGAGATGTTTGCCGTTTTACTCTATCATAGATACTTTCTATGTGGTCTCCCCATAGTCTTTCACTCCCTTGTAGTAATCCCTGATACTTACGGATAGGTCTATCAAACTCGTCTGTAGTCTTTATTCTAGGTTCTTCACCTAATCCTTCAGGTAGATAACTCTTGAGTTCATCTAAGACATCTTCTCTGTTTTTGTTTGCTCTATCAAATACATTATCATCACCCTCTGCTGTGGTATCTTCAGTAGGGTCATTCATCATAAATAAAGGTTCATAGTCTACCGCATACTTGACTATAATATCATTCACTCGTTCTTCTACGACTTGATTGTTTACGAGTGCTAACATTCTATGAAATCCTTTTGCTTTCTTATGGTAAGCATCACTAGAGAGTTTCGCACGATAAGTAGTGTAATCTACTTGTAAATTGATACCACTACTCACACCATAACTATCGCCCTCTATCTCTATGAAACGATGAGGCACTAGATTTAATATATCATTAATAAAGATGTCCTCCTCTAAATGGCGGTAGTCTTTCTCAAAATCTTTTTTGAGTAGAACAGAACTATCCGCATACTTCACTTGTCCGTATGCCACTCTACTCTTTAACTTACCGAAGTAGTCTAATCTTGTCTCACCACGAACAAACACTAATCCTAACTCCTTATAGAGAACCACCTGAATAGGGGGTAATTGTCGTATGCCACCCGTTTGATTTTCACCTAGTTCTAACAATCCACCTCGTGCTCTCTTATATGTGCCTTTACGACCTACATACAATAAACCACCTTGACTACCTATGGTATATACCCAATCAGGGTCTACTTCTCTTTCTTGAGTATATCGTTCATTGTCTCCAATTTTAAATTTACTTAGATTAGCACCTTCTTCTATTTCAGTAGATAACTGCGGTATATCTAACCATTGTGCTCCCTCTACTCGTTTCTTATCAGGCACTAAGTTATAAAACTCTTCTTTCTTTGTTTCATACTTTGCCATAAGTCTACTATGCTCTTCATCGGTCAATACACCACTCTCATTATAGATAGGTTTAGACCCACTATTAAATGCGAGTGGGAAGTCCTCATATTCTACTTGTCCTACATCATCACCTTTAAAACGACCTATGCCTATATCTTTTGCTCTCCATTTACGAGCAACACTAACATAGTGATTATAAGCATATTTGCCTTGATTGATAGATTTACTATCTAATCCCCAAGTCTCAGGTCTATCTTTGACAGGTGGAGGTAGAGGATAGACTTGATGAACTCCTCGCTGGTCTATGATAGGATTAGTTAATGTAGACTGATACTCCATATCATTCATTCTCAATACAGGTAATGCTTCCCCATAATCCGTGCCTATAGCACTCTGCTGAAAAGGGACATCCTTAGGGGTATAGTCTATATCTGCCTTTGCTCCGCTATCGCTTGCTTCTATATCACTAACCTCACCGAAAAATGTAGGGGGGCGTTCTAAGTCAAACTTCTCTGGACCACCTACCTTCTTCATCTTCTCAGGGATAGTGGGTTCATCTTTCTCATATGCTTGTCTTTGTCCTGCTACCATCTCAGACCATACCTCAAAGGGGAGTGCTTCTCCACTATTGATTGCCTGTGCTCTAGTTTGACTATCAGGTGTATTCATTACTTGTAATCGTAAGAAATTGTTAATATCCATAGATGTATACTTGATACTCGCTAATAGAAATCTAGGGTCAAATACTACCATCTCAGGGGTAAATCCTTCGGCACGATACAATCCATCCTCACTATTAAATATAGGGTGGTCAGGATTAGATAAAATCTCATCTTGCCGTTTCTTTAATGAGGATACTATATCCTCCTTTGCTACCTTAGGTTTCTTCTCTATTTTCACACCTAGTTTCTTTGCTTTTGCTTTCTCTCTTGCTTCTCCTACTTTCTGCTCTTGTTTCCCATAGTAATCTCTCTTCTTTTTAATGAGTTTCTTTATCTCTACTATAGTCTTACCTTGTCCTCTGAATTTCTCTGCTTCACCCTGCTCCCAGTCAAAATAAGGGACACCCTTAACACTTTTCCCCTCTAACCTTTCACGGGTCTTTTTCTGAGGTTTCTGTATATCAATCCAGTTGCCCTCCCAGTCACTCATTTATACTATGAATGAGAAAATATATAAAGTCCTAAAAAATAAATGTTAACCTATTGTTTTGAGGCATTAAAAAGTTTACAAAAAGGATAGAATTGTATAAAGTTGAGTGCTCTAAACAATAAGTTGACATCTTAGACATCTACCATTACACTATCCCCCTTAATCATTAATCTACGCAGATGTCCTATGTAGATGTTCCATAGTTTATTCTTAGTCGGGTCGTTCTCACTATCTTGATATTCTACTTGTAAGTTAAAGTCAGTTGTAGATAGGTCGGATACACCATTCTGAATACCTACCGCACGGGCAATACAGAAATTACGCTGAAACTCACTGAAAGAGTGAGGATTGATATTACATACAGCAAGTGCTTTTTCTAACTCTACTAGGGGTTGCTGAGCAATAGAAACACGATTAGATATCTTTTTAGTATCTACCTTACGGGATGGATTAAGGCGACCATCATAGAAAAACTGATATTGAGTAATACCATCAGCAATGCCTACTAAACCACTTCTATCACTATATTGTTTCCAGTTAGAGATAATCTGCTGGTCCTGAGTTCCACCATATCCCCATTCACCACCTTCTCTATGGGTGAAGTAAGTAAAGGTTTCAGCAGTAGCATCGTTTTCATTACTATTACCACCATTAATCTTATCACGGGCACTATAGACAGACGCATCTGTAGGGATACATAAAACACCCTTACAGCGTTTGTTCATAATAGGCACACGGATATTTGCTACTCTATCATTAGAGAGTTGTGAGTATTTGTAGTTAGTGAACGATAAGAAGTCATAGTTGATAGTGCCTCCTTGTTTCATAGCACTCATCATTTTAGATGTGTAAGCATCTGGCATCTGGACTTTCTCTACTAGAAGTTCGCAGTTAGATAGAGTGAATGTAGGTTCCCACGAAGAGTTGTGGGTTTTATCACCTACCTTAGCATTAAGTGAAGTAGAGTAGAGTGCCCACTCATCAGGGGACGCAGTGTATCCCTCAATAGAACTATCAGGGTGGACTTCTTCTGTAAGGACAATCTCTACTAACTGCCTACTATTCGTGCCATCTCCAGCAACTAGACTTATCTTCTTAATCTTAGGGACACGCATATGTGCTTGATTAGTGGTGGCAGGGTCTTGACCCGAAACCACCCAAGTGATATAACCATTCGCATCATCCACTGGGTTAGTGAGTAGATTAAGCATAGAGATTTCTTCACCTACACAGAAGGGTAGATGTTCTACATCAATCATATTGTTTGTGCGTGCTACATAGAATGTATCAGTGGCATTGTTATCAAAACCACCATTATCACTAGGGTCCCAGTCGGCACCCGTCCTGTCCACACCGAAGAAACGAGGGTTGCTCTCAGGTTGATTGTTCTTCATTACAGAAGGCAACTGACAGAAAGGTGTTTTGTTTTCACATAGGATTAACTCTACTCGGAGACCATTAACTAACATATTCGGAAAGACTACAGATGACCCGAAGATACCTGACATATGAAGTGGGATAAGTAGTTTTGCTGTTTTAAATCCACTATCACTATCTGTAGCATCAAACACTTTTTCACTACCATCTACATTCGGAGTAAAGAAAGAAGAGGCGAGTGGTGTATTACCTAAGCGTTTCTGACCACCGAATTCAGTGCGACAGCGACTATCATAGATACCTGTGCCTTCTACTAAAGCACGCTTCTTAACTAGATTGTCATTCTTATCATAGTCATAGCGTAGAGCACTCAATACATTCACATCTTGTAATTCCTCTAACAAGGGCATCTCTGCTGAATTTCCATATACTCTCATATGACGGATAAGAACACTTCCGCCTAATTGAGGGTCTAATTGTAAACGAGTAGGTGCTTTGCCCGAAGGACATTTAATTTTTAAATCTACACTTAATTGAGTATTGACTGGATTAAAGTAGTCTACTTGTCCCGCTGGGATAGTAAAGATGATGCAGTCGCCTCCATCATATTCTAGTCCGTTTTCACTGGGGATGGAGACCTTTGTTTGACTGATGGGGATTTTGTCTTCGCTTGTCCAGAAGGTTGGTGTTGGCATTTTATACTATCACCACACATTTTATTTACAATACTTACTTTTTTTTTTTTTACTTCCGTCGCCTCATTATTGAGTATTGCTACATCAGTCATATACCCTCTATAGAGTTTATATCCTTCAGGATGAATAGGCACCTTAGTTCCCATAGGCACAAAGTAATCAGTTCCATCACTCATTTTAAATTTAATATTAGATGCCATATTTAACTCCTCTCTTTTTATCTACGACTGCTTTATCTATTCTTGATATTTTATGTTTACGCTCTTTTTTCGGTTTTTTCTTTATTTTCTTATATCCCTGAAATACTTTACTTGGGTCTATTCGTTTGTCTGCTTCTATGTCTTTCTCTACATCAAACATCTTACCTGTAGTCATAGGCATAGGGTTAATTTCCATAGGGGTGTGTGAATATAAATTAGCATAGACATCTACATTGCTCTTAGTTAAGTCCTTGTTAACCCTTCGGGTGCCAGTAAAACTGCTCATTATAATTAAGTAATTATTAAAAAAATAGTAGTAGAAATATTATAAATGATATTCTATAAATGTCCTTATTAGTCTGTAGTTCGGAGCAATCAAGATACCACAAGAAGGAGATAGGAGTAAGTCGTCCTTTCTCCTTCACAAACTATCTACCAAATGCTATGATAATACCACCTAAGAGTGAAGTAGCAGTCCAGTCAGTCAAGTATGAGCGTAGTGGAAAATATGAAGTAGTCAAAGGTGAGAACGATGTAGGATTTGTAGACTTCGGACCTGCCTATACAGATGGAGAAGACTTTACTAGAAATAGTAGTCAGTCTCTCTTACAATTTACATTAGATGAAGGCACATATAATGAAGATGGATTAAAGAAAGCACTGAAGTCAGCACTAGATAAGATGTGTCTATGGCACCCTGACTTAAAAGCAGGTGCTGTCTCTATTCAGTCCTATACAGATGAAAGATTTAAGGGGTTTACTTTTAGTTTATCTCAGAAGTCTACTACTTTAGATGATGGTGGCACACTCACACCTTATGGTCTATTAATTACGAATAGTGATGGTAGCACAGGTAAATTTGAGGGTGAACCATCGTTTGTAGGGTCGGCAGATGGGTCAACCATTACAGGGTTTTCTGGTTCAGGCACATCCTTTCGCTGGTTGGGTAGAAATACCACAGATAATGCGGGTAGTAATACTGCTATCTTTCCTGAGCGTATGATGTCCTTTCAGGGTTCAGATATGACAATCAGTATTGCGAATGCTACTCAAGTCAGTTGGTGTATAGGTCTAGTTAGAGCACAGGCGTGTGGTAATGCTCATCAAGGTAGAGGGTCAGCAGGTAATCGTCAATATGATTACTATAAGAATTATATAGGTCCAGTCTCTAGTGGATATGGTCTACCTTCTGCTTGTGAGAATGAACACGACCCTAACCTAGACCCAGATGACTTAGGATTAAATGAAATTAACTTTTGGGATTACTGCGTAGCGAGTGTCTATGATGAAGATGATGATAAACATTACTTACGAGTATATGCTAACTGCTTTGATGACCCAGATGAAGAACAGCAGGCAGAGAAGACTAACTTTAATACAGAGATAGAATACTGGGAGGATAGTGGTAGTGATTTAACTGGGTCGGGTCCCTATGATTTAGATACGAATAGTGAAAGCATATCTGATATTCATTTTGAGGTGAAGGGTAATGAAGTCTTAGTATCCACTAAGAAGGGTAATGCTGACCATCACCTCTTTGTTAGGTCTCGTAGAGATACCATATATAGTTACCCACCCATCACAACTACTAAACTCAGATTACATATGAAAATACAAATTGATAATGATAGCACGAAGTATTTACAATGGGATACTCGTAATATCACTGGTAGAGATTACACTACGGCACAAGAACAGAAAGATAGAGGATATGGTAAAGGGTGGTATGAAGAACACGAAGATAATATGGCAGAGTATGGTGGAGAGAGTAGTTTTGATAGTGATACACGCCCTAGTAATGCTACTTTCGGGTGGGAGGGTGAAGTCTTATCTATTGATGGGTCTAGTGAAATACAAGGCACATTTACTATCTATACGAACCCAGAAGATGAGGATGATGAAGACCCCCATATTAATCCACCTGAACTTACAGCATCCGCAGGTGTCTATGATTTAATGGGTTTCTATTCTCATATCATTAATGAGAGTGATGGCACTAAGACAGACACCTCAGTAGAGTGGAGTAGTGAATTCGCACCCGAAGGTGTTGCCTCCTCTACTATCTTTGTATCGTGTCCTACTCTTACACAACTCTCCCATAATTTCGGACACGGCACACCTAGTAAGATAATCCATCATTGTCCTCTCTTTGATAATACAGGTAGAAGCACGGGTCCACTCTTCTTTGAGACATCAGAGAAAACCTATCTACGACTAGGTAATACTGAACCTATCTCACTTAATCAACTACAACTGGACTTAGTTAATAGTGATGAGACACTAGTAGACGATATCAAAGGTAATACGACTATAGTTCTCCATATTAGACAGAGAAGGTAAAAGTCCCATAAAAGTAAACTGAGTTTGTTGTTTACACAAATTACACAAAATACCCTTATTTATCAATAGATTTTACACAAATTTTTTTTTATTACTCTACAAAATTTTCTAGATGTATAGTATAAATGGCAAGTTTCCCTGAAGTAGACATCCCACCCCTAGAGGAGCAGTATGACCCTGAGGAAGAAGGTAATGATGAACAATACACTAAGAAGGCACGAGTAGATACAAATAAGATTTTTAAGAAACCTAAGAAACCTCAGTATAAGGTTCAGACACAGACAGCAGAGATATCTATGCCTGAACCTGTAGTCAAAGAGATAGAGGTGTTAGAAGATGAGAGTGATGAGGTAGACCCTATGTTAAGGCAGGAGGTTAACCAATTGTTGTCTGAAGAAGAAAAGACAGGTAAAGTCGCTGAAGTAAAAGAAACTATACTTCATACAGGTCAAGTCGCCCAGCAAACAATAGGTCAACAAAAGAAGAAACGAAAGATGACACAGAAACAATTAGAGGCACTAGCAAGAGGTAGGGAGAAATCATTAGCGAATAGACAAGCAAGGGCAAAGACTAAGACCGCTCTGAAAGAAGTATCCTCTCTAGGGGTGGAGACTAGTGAGCAGGTCGCCCCAGCGAGCACTCCTATTCCAGTTCCCGTAAGAAGTCAACCACCCACTCACTATAGTCAACCCCAGAATAATTATCTTACTAAAGATGATATTAAAGATATTAGTGTTCAGGCAATAACGCAGTATGATGCCATACGAAAGGCACGCAAGAAGAAGAAGGCAGAACAGAAAGCGGTTCATATAGCAGATAGACAGACTACACAGCAAATACAGAGAGCGTTAAATCCGAATGATATGGACTTCTATAGTCAATGTTTTAATATTTCATATTAAGAACAATTTTCTTAAATAGAGTATTATGGAGAAGTCTAACCATCAAAATGATAAGAACCAGCGTAGGGTGAAAGAGTTAAACGATAAAGAGTATAAGGAGAAAGGTAAGAAAGGCACTAAGGATATCTTTAAAGAGAAACGACAAGCACCTGTAGTCCTACCTGTTCAGGACCCCGATGAAGAGGATAAGTGGGGAGAAGAAGTCCACCCACATCTTCCTTCTGTCGGTGGTTTCGGCGGTGGGTCTCTTACTATTATCATAGGTGCCGTTAAGACAGGTAAGTCTACTTTACTGAGTAATATGTTTCTTAATGACAATATGTATGGTCAAGACCTATTTGACTATGTTAAGATAATGAGTAATACAATCAGTAATGATATTACTAGTCGTTATCTCAAAGAAGCATATGATGTAGATGATTACTATGATGATGCTATCATACAAGGTATCTTAGAAAATCAGAAGAAGTATGAGAAACACGAACAACCTAAGATTGCTCTAATATGTGATGATTTATTAGGTAGTGTGCCTCGTAGTGGTTTACTATGGCAACTCTGCTCACGATACAGACACTACAATATAAGGAGTTTATGTATCTCCAGTCAGAACTTTAGGCAGATATCCCCTGTAGCGAGACAGAACGCTCAGAACTTAATTATCACTAGTCCCTTCCCTAATTTTAAAGAGATGTTAAAAATCAGTGAAGAGTTCGGGGATGTAGTCGGTGGTCAAAAGAACTTTCTTGCTATCTATAAGTATGCGACACCGAATAGATATGACTTCTTACATATGGACTTACAATCTAATCCTGTGAAGTGTTATAAGAACTTTACTGATTTAATAGCAGAAGGACAAACTCTCTACTTTAATCCTAGTAGTGTAGACCTATCTGAATTCAGTGGTAAGAACACATCTATAGAGAGTGCCCCTCCTCAGGATTTATAAAATTTAGTATGTATCAATAATATATTTAATAAAGTATAAAATGGATAGTTATGGTATACATCAGGCACAATTACAAGGGAACTCTATGGCATCGTATGTGAACTCATACAATGATAAAATCCGTGCCATTAAACAATCAGCATACAATAATTATCAAGAAGCAAAAAAGAGTGATAAGACCGCAGATGAAATCCTCAATGCTCATATGGGAGCAATGACTGGGTTTGATAGTTTATCAGCAATACACGGCACCTATCAGACTTATAAGGCAACTCAGAAGTATGGTGGGTTAGGCAATGCTCTAGTTAGAGGCACACAAGATAATCTTTTTCATATGTCTGGTGGTAGAGTAGGTGTCCCTGCTATGGGTCCAGCAGAAGCAGAAGCGAGAGGGTTAGAGCAAGTTGACTATGATTTAGGAGCAATGGCACGAAAAGGAGCAGGTAGTCTTAAAACAGCAGTAAGCACCGCATCTACTAAGGCATATAGTATGGCACAGGGTGTAAGTAATCCCTTTAGTAGTGGACCTCGTGTATCTGCGAATACACCTGCTCCTAGAATTCGTCTCCCTGCTGAAGTTCAGAGTGGTGAGATGTCCCCTTCTGAATTTATCAGACAAAACCCACCTCGCCTAGCACAGGGTTCAGAATTAGAAAGACAAGCAATTATTAGGGGACAGATTAACAGAGGAGAACGAGGACCTCTAAGTCCAGCAGAAGAAAGTGATTTTGAGCAGGGTATGATACAGGCAAAACAAAGAGATGTAGCAAGTGGAGAACAGCAAGTTAGTGATATGGAGTTTGAGCAATCACAGAGAGCATTAGGTAATGAGATGCCTACTTCGTTTGATGATACTACACAAGGTGGACCGAGATTAGCAACGGGAGGTGCTGAACAGGGAGCACGAGGAACTCCTAGTAGACCTGCTATAGCAGGGAGTGATACTATGTCAGAACCTCAAAATCCTAGTCCTGCGGAAGTTCAGCAGAGAGCAGGACAACAAGGAGGTAATACATTAAGCATAGCAGAAGCACAAGAGAAAGATAGAGCAATGGGATTTTCAGGACCTCAAACTGACCCTGAGAAATCTATGTCTGAAATACGAGCAACAGCACAAGCAGGAGAAAGTGATGAGGCATTAGGATTAGAAGGTAAGACTATTAAAACAGGATTAACTACGATAGGTGTAGATAGTGGCACAGCACATATAGTCGGTGCTACAGCAGGTGTAGTCACTGGACTAGCAGAAGGTATAGAAGAAGGAGTGTCTCAGTGGGGAGATGGTGCTAAGAAGTGGAAAGCAGAAAATACAGCAGAGAAAACAGGAGCAGTGTTATCCGAAGCGGGTGATGTAGCAGGTGTTATCTCTGCGGTAGCACCTGAACTCGCACCTATAGGTGCTATTCTAGGTGTAGCAGGAACCATAGCAGACTGGGTAGGAGGTAAAAAAGATGAGAAAGCAACCGCAGAAGAACAACAGCAAACCTATAGTGATGCTCAACAAAAACAATATATGAGTGCTCCTAGTGTGAAACAATCAGTTGCGACAATCACAGCACCATCTTCTCTACAGAGAGTAGGGGGGCAAGCACCCACTTCTTCTTATTAAAGGTATTTAAAAACTAGTTTGTTATATAATATATAAAATGAAGTATACTATGAACGAGCAACACGAAGCGAAACATTTTCACGAAGAGATGGAAGCGTGTAATCAATACAGGGCGAGTATTCATCAGCGTCCTATTAAGAATACTAGTTTTAAACAATATTGTATGAACTTTAATAAACTCCTCAAACTAGTAGATACATCGGATGATAAGTGGTATGAGAATTCAGATAAAGTCTTAGAGACTATCAACTCAGCACAAGATGTAAGATATCCTGATAAGCAGTTAAGTATGTCTACTAAGCGTAATTATCTATCAGCACTCATACAGATAGGTCAATACAAAGGTCTGTCTCCAGAACTAGTTAAAATCTATATGGATGCTCGTATGAATATGAACAACAATATGGTGGTTAAAGATGAAAGTAATAAACTCGTGACTAAGGATGAGATACAGACAAAGGTATTTGATGTCTTAGAGAAAGGTAAGTATGTATGGTCTTGTGGTATGGATACAATCCAATACTATCTACTAATGAAACTTCATTTTGACCATAACCTCCGTAATGATTGTTGTGGATTAAAATATATTACACAACAGCAATGGAGAGCATTAGCATCGTGGGACCAAGAAAAGGAGAACTGGTTAGTGGGTCGTGCTGTAGGTAGAGGTAATCACGCATTCACCATACATCTCAATAAGTATAAGACTAAGAAAGAAGGCGATAGTCGTGTAGAAATCAAACTAAGTAAGGAGATGAATAAAACTATGAACCACTATATAAAACACTGCTGGAAGAAACACTATGGTGAGGATATCCAGCAGGCACCTTTATTCGTGAAAGGATTAGATAAAGACAAGCACTTAGAAAGTATCAGTAGTAATGATATGACACAATTACTACTGAAATACAATCAGATATATTTAGAAAAGAAGATAGGAACTCGTATGCTAAGGCATAGTTTCTATACTGAGAAATATGGGGATATGAGTGAAGAACTCAAATCAGATGCTAAGTCATCACTTCATAGTGTAGGCACAGCAATCAATCACTATACCACTGACACTACTAGTCAAACACAATAGTGAAATGTCCCCAATGTAATTGTGCTTTGCCTACGCTTTGTATATGTAATTCTTTTTTTTCTTTTAGTTTTTGTTTTACTTGTTCACTAATAACAGGAAAGTATTTATCTTTTATCTTAGGGTCATTATTGACCCACTCACACGCTTTACGCACACTAGGACTATCTCCATAGGGTAAGACAAACTCTATGTCCTCTATAACCTCACATATATCTTTGTATCCATATCCAGTAAATATATATCCATTCTTACCATAGGCAATTAACTTCTTTGCTCGTTTCATTACATCTTGTTTCGTTTTCGCACTATTAATCTTACTCTGATTGATACTCCCTAAATGAGTAGTCAATTGTAATACATCATCTATGTGTAATACATTCGGTAAGAAGAGTTGAGTAGGGTTCTTATCTATCCACTCACTAATTGCTTTGACTACTTGTTGTTTATTCATATCTTTGATATCTTCTATCTCTATGCTGAGTATCTCACATATCTCACATAAGTCTTTTTTTGAGAAGGTTTTGTGAATGAACATATATATGTGTTAAGATAATTTATTCTTAAATAGAGTTTCACTCAATTGTCTAGAATGTTAACCTATTGTTCTGAGGGATAAAAAAGTTTACAGAAAGCATCCCTCCGTAAACTTTCTGAGTGCTCTAAACAATAAGTTGACATTCTATACATTTTCTTATAAACCAGTTTTATTGATATCTATAGTATTTTTCTTAGGTTGTCCTTGATTGTTGAGTAGTTGCTGAACGAGATTAGGGTTATGGGGGACATTCTTAGTGATTTTATAGATGATACCACTATTCTTCCCACACGAGGCAAAGGTCATATCCGCATCATAGATTTCAGTGCGTATCTCTGTAAGGACTTTCGGTGTGCTAACTACATACTCTATTTGAGAGGATTGACTAAAGGCGAAGTCTCCGAAGAAGTTTTCTTTATTGATAACAGCAACGATAGGCAAAGGGTCTTTCTCACGGATAAAGTAAGCATCCGCAAGTATATCACTTTTCACTAGATAGTAAGGTGATTTCATTTTAATAGGTAAACCATCTGCCATAATTGTATGACTAGTCTGTGGGTTTACACTTTCAGGAGTGACCGCAGGCAAGTTAACATCACCTATATGTATAAATCTTCGTTGTAAGTTATCTGTGCTACTATTCCAAGTCTGAGGCATCTGGTCCGCATTATCTATATAGTAATCCCCTAGTATACCATACCATAGCGATGCTATCATAGGTGTAGGTAATTGTTGTGTATACATAGGTTTCTGATAGATATTCTTGATATAAGTAGGTAAATCCTTTGTAGGGACTAATGCGGAGGTTGTTAAGGGTGAGATAGTATCATAGTTCACTCGTGTTAGTTTTGTTTGTCTATTGAGTTGTTTATCACTCGTAGGGTTCATTTGGTCATAGGAGAAACCCATACTACCGAATAAACTATCTTCCCACATACGCTCGTCTGTTATACCCCAGTCCTCTAAATAGATACCACTATGACTATCATAGACAATGAAAGGACTGAGATTATTGTTTGCTTCTACATATTCGTGGGATGTATCTACTGCCCTACTATTTTCTGAGATTGCTGTAATACCTGATTTATTGACTATACCTGTATTAGAACTTTCCATATGATTTCTAGGTTGCTGGTCTCCATAATTAGAATAGCGGGATTGATTTGACTGCTCCATTCCATAGAGTAAATAACTATCTGTATCCTGACCATCGTGCTCATCAGTGACCTCAAACATACTTCCTGCGACTTGTCCTACGATACGGATATTATTAGTCGTCCCACCACCCGAAGTGGTTTTTATATAGTCCGTATCCCAGAAGGGTGCTTTAAAACTACTATCATCTCGGAGGGGTAAGACTTCAGGTGTATAGTTGTTCCATTGAGTGATACGCTTATTTATCTTATAGACCTCAGTTCCCGCATCGGGTTCTGTAGGGATTGTAGTAGCATCTTCATCTGCTGTTGCCTCTTTTAAGGGTGCTCCCGCATTGTTTCCATTTTGTATGTATTCGGGTGTATGTAATCCACCGAAAGTAAAACGACTATTCGCACTGACAAACTGAACAATAGGGTCTATCGCACCTATATACACTTGTCTAATGATTTTACTGATAGAGAAACCATAAGGTTGTATTAGGCGACCATCGTGTCCTCTACCTGTAGTCGGACCGCCTGAGGGTTCCCAGTAAACATCTTGACCTGCTGTATCATTTCTCGCATTACCCTGAGTAGGCACACCTACGACTTGTTTATTGTCTATATTACAAGGCAATATCCCTGTATAGAGAAGTATACTACTATTACCATAGGCATTAAAATGTAAATCATATCCTATGTAATTACCATTTATATATCTAGTAGAAGGGTCTGAACCTCCATCACCACACATCTCTAATAAATCATCGGGTAATCCTCTAATATTGAGTGCTATGAAACTGCCGTTAACACTTCTACTCTCTTTCGCAAATCCATAGCATAAATCACTTACATTATCCGCATCGGTAGATGTAGATGTAAAATCTAATTGAGGGTCGTAATTAGTCTCTACATAGATGTCTTCTCGTTTAGGGTCAAAGTAGAAGAAAAGTGGCACGGATGCTGTGCTCGTATCAATCCACTCTAATCCTGTCTCACTCGTTCTGTAAGTAGGACTTGCCATATCATCACCGAATTGACCTCGTCTCCCTTTCTCTGCTCCGCCTCTATTATCTACATTAAAACAATCCATATGTAAAAATCTCTTATGGAAGGCATCAGGCATAGTCCCTCCTTGTTCTGTATCTAATAAAGAGGTCTGGACGGGTGGTGTATCAACATTGTGTAAATCACTATTACCTGTAAAGGATGAAGTTTTGTCTCGTTTCGGAAAGTTAAGTAACTCTGGATAGAGTTTCTGTGTTTTAAAGAAGTCTCGTAGATTATCTAAGTTCTCTTTCGTCCACTCTATACTCGTAGTAATCCACCGATTATTCTGTCCTACATTGAGGTCTTCTTCTACTTCCCACCAGTCAATATAAGTAGGGAGTTCTAGACCACTAGGGTCTACTCCGTCTGGATTAACATAACAAGCACCTAGTTTTGCCTGAGGGATGTGTGCGTAGGCAGGATAAGTCGTCTTTATCCAGTCCAGCATCATCTTTCTCCCTGCGGTGAAGAACTCAGGTCTCTTAACACCTATACAATTAAAGTTAGATTGATATGCTACACAATCTTTACATTTTTGTTCCTCAAGTTCACCTTCTATGACGATTTGTGAATAGTAATTACCATATGCTCCTGTAGGAGTAGGTGTCCCACTATCGGTTGCTATCTTACCTCTACTCATAGAATAGTAGTTAGATGCGGGAAAAGGTTTATAAGTCTCTCCTTTCACACTCATAGAGAAAGAAGCAGGATAATCAGGGACAACTCGTATATCATTACCCGTAGGTGCTGATGTATCATAGTCTTTCTGTCGTAAAAGCATAGGTTGTGGACCTAAGACAGGGTCACTAAATTGACTAGTTAACTGATATGCTACATTGTTAGGGTCATTAAAACCACTATTCACACTATATTGTTTTAACTCTTTGTATTGATGATAGACTTGGAGTGCTGGGTCTCTTACACAGAACCACGCATCAAACTTCTCTGCGTCTTCTACGGATAAACCACTAGAAGTCCAGTATTGGTTCTGAGCAAAGAAGAGTGTATATCTACTATTATCATTCTTCTGTTTCCAGCAGTTTAAATCCCAGTATTGGTCGCAGGGTGTAGTTTCATTACCTTCACTTAACGTAGGGAGAGGGTCGCTTATATAGGCATCACCTTGAGATACGACATTACTTCTAGGTAGATAGGTTTTATTCCCTGTATACCAGTGCCAGTCATCAAAGACACGCACCGCAGGTATTTTATGAGGTCTACCATTTGTCACTCCATCTCCTTGATACCATATCTTATTGTTAGTTTTAATACCATTCTCCCATCCTTGAGGTCCTGCTCCATTCGTAGTGCCTAATTCATCAAAGACACAAGGAGTATGTGTATCTACTTTACTATCATATCGTCTAGGCAAATGTATGTAGTTTTCTCCATTCGTAGTCTTATAGTAAGAAATCACCATATTAAAATGATTATCAGCAACATCTAGTGTTGTTGTTTTCGGATTATAGGTAGTTATATTCGTAGCAAAAGGTCCTAGTTCTTCTCTACCATTCGGACTAGCACTGAGGTCTCCTGTAAGTTCTCCGTGTTGATAATCAACTCTCCCTATGATTTTACCTTTCGTTTCTATCTGACCACTACCACACCCTATCTCATTCACACAAGAGTAAGCAACACTTATCTTATCCCCTACATTGAGTTTTAACCCATCGTGAACTACATTCGTCCACGAAGCAGGTTGCTGGTCATCACCACTCTTATACTCAACGCTATTCACTCTATTACAATCAACTAAATGAATGTTTGTTATGCTGTTCATTTACTTTATAAGATATAATTTATAAGAATGATTAAAATTTAAATTAGGCATAGGAGGATTGTAGTTTTCCATTGACTAGGCGTGCCTCCTTAACAACTTCTAACCATACTTTGAGTGTATGGTTCTTATCATCAATATCAATCATTTGCTGGTAGAGTTCTATACCCTTTTGATTAATGCGGTTCATCTTATTGAGTTTAAATGTTTGATAGAAGTAGTCAACTTTGAGGTTGTCTTGGACTTCTCTGCCCTCAAACTGGCGACCTGATAATCCTGCTGAGTAGGTGCCTACACTACCCTGTCCACTATACATACCACGAGAAACCATAGGTGGTTGTCCTTCTGCTTGGACTACATTGTTAAAGTGGTAGGCATCGTTCTTAACATCAATAGGATAGAGGTATTCCGTATTGTAGCGTAGATTTGTAATGACACGCTCCCTAGATTTCGTAGCATCTTCTGGTGGGTGGCGTGCTTCATATCCTCCATTAAGTTGCTCTACTAAGTAAGTGTTGTTAGCACCTGCTCCGTCATTACGCTGGAGTGCCATAATGACTTTATTGACTACCTTACCATCACCACCTAGATTACGGATAAACGATGAGTTTGCTTTTGCTCTATCTACAGAGAACTTAGTAAGTTCATAGTCGTAATACTGAAACGATAGATTTTGATTAGCATTCGCAAATGCTTCCATAGTTTCCTGTGGGTAGGTGATGTAATCAATGATAAGTTTACTTTCTACTGGGTTAATCTTCATTTCTGGGTTCGTGCCAGCATCATCACTGAGGACCTTATTAACTACTTGACGGCGGGTCGGGTCAGAGAAAGTGATTTCTAAGTAGATTTCTTCCTCAAACATAAAGAGAGGTAATTGAGTTTGCTTTAAGAAAGGGCATAGGTCTTGTAGGGAGACCTGCCATACAGGTTCATTATCAAGATACTGAAATCTCTGTAGGCGTTTCATCCAGTCGCCTGTAGCATCAGGTCGTGCTGTGCCATAGGTATTTGTCGTGAATGTATGTGAATAGTATTCAGTGCCAGTATCTAGTGTCATTTCATTTGCTTTCCAATCACTTCTCTTAGCAACACCTGTAGTTAGAGGAGTAGATGGGTCAGACTGGTTAAAGTCTTCTAGTCTATCATCATCAGCAAATTCAGAAGAGAGACAAGTAAGACGACCCGTAGTATATTGTTCACGCTCTTTATTGTTCTCCTGAGCAATGAATACAGACCTGTATGCGTGTAAATCACCCCAGTCCTGAATTTCTTGTATGGTGGTATTACCACTAAGTAGACGCACACGCTCAATGACAGAACCTATACCTACTGACGCAGGTAAGAAAGCGTGAGCATCCGTCTGTCTCCAGTCAGCATCACCTCGTCCTGTAAGTGATAAGACTAATTTAGAGTTAGAATGTAAGAAACCACTACGCTTCATATTAAAGCGAATGAATTTATCATTCTGGACAACTGGGTCCAGAATTCCAGTTTCTACAGACATAGCGAGATTAGAAGGGATAGCACCTATTTTGAGGAGGTCTGGAACGGCGGACATATTGTTTATACTTGTAAACAATAGTAAAAAAAAGAAGGTTAACTTTTTGTTTTAAAAGTAGAAATTTAAAAAAACCACCCACCTTGCTCTCTCTCCCATCCCTTGCCTTTCTCTTCCCATTTCTTTAGGGCATCTTTGATATACACTATATCCATCTTCACCTCTATTAGAATTCTATGGATAACTTCTAGTTCTTTTTTGACTTCTTCTATTGGTTTTTCTGGCATTGTATATATCCTAGATTACATATTAATTCTATTGACTTATTTTAAAATCTGAATGCCACTGCCATTAAATACAATAGTATTCTTAGAGTGGACGAATAGATAGAGACCTGTAGGGACATCAGTAATGAGGTTCGTATCCATACGAATACCGAAGTTCTGAGTAGAGAAATCTACACCTTGTCCTGAAATCTGGTCGTATGCCATACCTACACCTGCTATGGCACCTCCATCTAACTGCTGTGTATCAAACTCATATGAGTTCTGGTAGGTGTTCGCAGGGGAAATCATAGTCCTAGATAACTTAGAGAATTGAGTAATGGCATCTACGAAACCTCTAATGACTTGTGGGTCAGCAAAGTCATCATTCGGGTCATCTTTCTGGAGAGTTTCAGTATCGTAGTTCTCAGGGAATTTAACACCACCCTTAGTGAAGATAAGAGTTTTAATGAATGCTGGTGAGTTATCCGTATTGTGTAAGAACCTAGTTTCTAGACCATCATATTTAAAGTTGTTAATACGCTTCGCCTCTATGAAGTTCGCCCATACACCTAATACATTACGGAGACCTAAGTTAAAGTTAACGATGGCATTAGATGAGTTGATTGATGTGTAGTAAGAGGAGATAGAGTTGTATTGATAAGTAGACCCTGATTTACTAGTGAGTTGTCGCATACTCTGTGGGTCAGGAGTGACTAATTCAGCAGTAAGTTTTAGGTTAGAGAACTCATAGTAGGCATCTAGGAGGTTAGGCATTTCATCGCCTACATATCCAGTTTCACTATGGAAGAACTGACTATCGGGTGTTAGGTGGATTTCTATGAGGACACCATTGATACCCTGCTGACCGATAAAGATAGGTTGCTGTCCTAAGAAGAACCCGCAAGGAAGATGAACTGAGAATGAGTTAAGTTCAGTATCATTTTCACCCGCAGTGCCATTGACTACAGAGACCTTCTGCTCACAAGGAGAACCCGTAGTAAGTGCTGTCTGATTAAAGTGAGAACTGACATCAGAGTGTGCTGAAGTCACTGGCATATAGGATGCCATCATACGATTGTAATTCTTAATATGTTCTATCGTAGAGAACTGCCCTACATTTTTAATGACTAACTGGTCAAACGCACCATAGACACCTGTGCGACAATTCATATTTAGATAATCTCTACTTGTGGCGGGAGTGGACTTAGGCGTATCTCCTGCCGTATTGAGGAAGCATTTAAAATCACCGCATAGGCGAATAGAGGAACCAAGCAACAGATAGTCACTCGCCCCGATAATGAATTGTATGACTGGGTGCCCGTGCTTAAATGATATCTTACCATCGCTGGGAACATTCGTAGGCACTAACTCAATGTATCTATTGCTCATATTTATACTAGTGAATTTTTTATTTTTTCATTACAAAAATTTTAATAAATCCTACACTATACTACTATGACACATCCCGCAGGCAAACCCACCTCATTCTGGTCGCTCAGTGAGTTAAAACACTATATTAGGGCGAAAAAGTTAAATAAACCCGAAATCAAGATGAATATGCGTAAAGCACAATTACAGGCAGGTCTAAAGAAACACGGACACTGGAAAGATGCTATGGAAAGCGAGAAACCTAAGCGAGTAGCAGGTAAAGGTAAGAAGTTAGGTAAGAAGATGACGAGTAAGGCGGATTTTGAGAAAGCAAGGAAAGGTGCGAAAAGTATTCTCAAGGGTGGGGGTCCGACAGGAGGAGTGACTACAGGGGCAGGTAAAAAAGCAAAAACAACCTACTAAAAAAATATATTGAGTAGTATAAATGCCAAAAGCGAGACAAGAGAGTAAACCGCTATACAAACCTATGAAATCTACTAGGAAAGGTAAGAAGAAGATGGTATATGTAAAAGGACCTACGGGTAAACCTAAGTTAATTCATTATGGTGATAGTTCTATGAAAGACTATACACAGCACGGGGATAAGAAGCGTAGGGCATCGTATCTAGCAAGGGCGAAGGGTATACGGAAGAAAGATGGGACACTCGCATACAAGGATAAGAACTCAGCAAACTACTGGGCAGTGAAAGATTTATGGAAAGGATAAAGGATTTAAAGTATCGGCAACAAGCATAGGATTAATTTAGGGACTATATACATAAAATCTAGTTTAGGTCATTTATCAATAATGTCAACTTATTGTTCTGAGAGATAAAAAAGTTTACAGAAACTATCCTTCCGTAAACTTTCTGTGTGCTCTAAACAATAGGTTAACATTCTAGTAATTTTAGATAAACTGAATTTATAGTTCAGGTGTAGTAAGTAAGAAGAGTAAGAAGTATATAGTTGTATTATTGATTTTATTTGTATCTATGTATTTTCTAAGGCGTTTGTCATAGAGTTTCAGTTGATTGACATTCGTAAGAGGACGAGGTAGCATATAGTTTCTATTAAAGTAAGTCAGTATCCCTTGTTCCCCCTCATAGTAGGTGGCACTCATAGGATTACGATTACATCTAGATAGAATGAGATTAAGATGCTTTTGTATCTCTTGTTGTATAGTGGGTTCAGTAAGGTTTACATCACCATCCCATTGATTACTAAGAGATAACATCTCAGTTGCTTGTGTCCACTTCTTCTCTTGTATTGCTGTTTTAACTAGTTTAAGATACTTAGACTTACTAGCACGACTAGGTGCTTTATCATACTGCTTACGAATAGTAGATAGTCTAGTAAAAAATCTATCTAAAGGGTCTAAGGGCATACTACTACTTAATATAGTTAACCTATTGTTTAAATCCTATTCTTCATCAGAGGGGTCAGGCACATCGTAATCACGGGTCTCTATGTTATACTTATATCCGAAGGTATCTTCATACATCTCATCAAAGATGTCTTTGATTAGAGATTGTTGATGCCAGTAGTGTTTATTCCACCACCTTACTTCATCATCAACACAATAGTCAATACCATCCTCAATCATAGGACCACGCCACGCATCAAAGGATGCTAGTGCTAAATCCTTTTCGTGCTGATGCTTTACCTTCTCTAGTTCTGCTTTGAGTTTATCAATCTCATCTTCTTTTTCATCATCATTATCCTCACCATACCATATAGGTAAACATAATTCTAAAGCATCACCTGTGCTACTTCTTACTGCTTTCTCAATCTTTTTCGCTTCTGCTTTGAGTTCCTCAATCTCTTGTTTCATATCCGCTACATCGTGCTTACTATAACTTTCACCTAACATATTTTGTAGGTCAAGCACTTCATCTTTGAGTTTCTCATTTTCTGCGAATAGTTGATGAACTTGCCTTGTATCATCCTCCAGTTGCGATTTGAGGTTCTCATTTTCTGCTTTGAGAGTTTCATACTCAGATGTAGTAGGACCACAGCATTCGGGTTTAGAGCATACATTAGACATAGTGAGTAGTAGTTAGTTTGTAGTTAGTTAGTTTGGTTTGTTCTACTATCCCACCCATACAGACAAATACAATTTTATAGGACAGGGACACAGGGGGCACCGAAAGTCCCATCTGCCACATTTAGGAGGAGACTATTAATAGACGAGTGGTCAACAAAAAAATTCTAC
>Ga0070754_10001119_pt1 | contig 22083 bp, 12 predicted proteins | sample VirMetDEL_Sep_01_FD_75181 | JGI IMG/M metagenome (GOLD analysis project Ga0070754, IMG submission 75181) | Aqueous microbial communities from the Delaware River and Bay under freshwater to marine salinity gradient to study organic matter... | ecosystem: Environmental > Aquatic > Marine >... | reverse complement strand
TGCCATGTCTTATTTACTTTTTACCTCTTGTAGTAGTTCTTTTTCTTACAGGAGATTTTCTAGTTGTACTAGTTACAGCTCCGCCAAGTTTCATTAATTTATCTGCTTGACTCTTAGCTGCTTTTTTAACATCTCTCATTAAGGAAGCATTCTTTTTTATCTCCTCTGCTCTTTGCAAGGTTGACAATGCTGATTCAACTTCCCATTTTCTCATTTCTGTTTTACTTGGTTTTTTCATAATATATTATATATAAGTATTACCTTGATTATCTGTAGTATTTGTTATTGTTTGATTTACATTATTAAGAGGAGTACCAACTGAAGTATCTCCTGTTTTAAATGAACAATTTGCATATTTAATATCAACAGGTATACCTGCCACTCCATTTATACAATAGCTTATATCACTAGTAGTATAAAAACTGCAGTTCATAAATTCAGCTTTAGCTGGATCTGTTCTTTCAATTCTTGCGGCTTCATTTGATGAAGTAAAAGAGCAATTTAAAAAAGTACTTACTGTACTAGCAACTCCTCCACTTTGATCTTGAAATAATTCTAAACCGTTCTGACCATAGCCTGATGAGTTACTAACTGTTATTTGAGTAACTACACCTGTACTACTAATTCTAATTCCGGAACTATTGCTTGAACCATAGCCAGCACAAGCTTCAACTTGAGTAGGATTTGTTAAACTAATTCCTGCCTCAAATCCAAGACCATCTTCTGAATAACCACTACAATTTGTTAATATACATCTACTTCCTCTAAGTCCAATACCATAAGAACTATAACCAGTTGAATCTATTATAGTACCCGTAGAATAACTAATTCCGCTTAATCCTCCAGAATAACCTTTGCAACCAATTACATCAATTACATCTGCACTTATACCATCACCTGAATCTGAATAGCCAATACAATTATATATAGCTCCAAATTTTGCAGCAGAGTCTGCAATTATACCTGTAGCTGTATCTACACCAAAACCTATTGAATCATATAAATATGATGCTATACCACAAGATATACCTGCAACTGTACCTTTACCTTTTATACCTCTTGTCTCACCATCAACCCTACAAGCAACACCGTTATTATTTGTGAAAATCATATTCTCACATGTAATCTTTGATGAAGCGCTTTGTATATAAAGAGCTAAAGTATCTGTTTGCCCTCCGGTAACTGCAGCACCTTTTCTTAGTATTATACCATTTGATAATACACATGATGTTCCAGTAACACCATCAACAATTGCATTTATATTAGATGCTTCATTTAATGTATATTTAAAACCATTAAAGTTTACATTAACATTATTCTTTAATCCTACAGTAACTGCACCCGTTTCTTCAACATTTGTATGTAGGTATACAGTTTCTCCAGGATTAGCATTATCTAAAGCATCTTGAAATGTATCATAGTATATATCTCTACCTACAGAATTAGGAATAGACCAAATACCTGTATCAGGCTCAAGGTCAAACTCAATATAGTCTCCATTTTCTGTTATGGTAAGATCTAGAGATAATGATTTTAATCTTCTAAAGTTAAGTGTAGCTTCACCAGTAACTGGATCTGTAACCTTATCTTTAAAGCATCCTGCTTCAGATGCACCTATTGGTACATTCTCAGCTTCAACTGATCCCGCAGCAATAAAGTCTGATACTTTAATTAACTTAACGTCTTTATAAGGAACCGGTGATGCTATACCTTCTATCTCAGGTTCTTCATTAATCCCAAGAACTAATACATCATTAGACTTAGCTTGACTAACAAACTTTTTCCTTTTAATAAGACTTAATATATCCGTTAGAATATTCATCTTTTACCAAAATAAGTATTAGCTGTTGGTACTGTACCACCCATATTCATCTTTTTGCTACAACCACAATCTTTACCTTTCATATAAACATTATTAGTTGATCCCGGTACGGTCATATCTAAACGTCCTTCTAATGAAGTAAGCAATGAGGGTTGACCTCCAGCTCTATATTTTTTCTTTGTTGCCATAATTATATATTTATTGTTATTGTAACTACTAACAAATATAACTTAATAGTTGTATAATCAAACTCTTCATCTGGACGCATCCAATCCCAACCTAATGCTAATCTGTCATGAGGCCAATGAAATGCAATCTCCATAAAGTTTAAATCATCCATTATCTTCCTTGACCTTTATATTTTTTCTTGTAGTTTTTACTACGTTTATTTCTAGATGTCTTGCTTTTAGCATGAACACCTGGTCTAGTCTTCTTTTTTCTTTCTGAAAAATCCTTTGCGTTCAGTTTCATTACTTACAACATTTGTATTTTTAACTTTCTCAATAGATCTACCACCAAAGTATGCTCCAATAACAGTAAGCAATGTAATCTCTAGTAAGTTAATCCATTTATCTTCTACTTTAAAGTCAATAAAACCTGCATCAATAAATACTAAAATCATAGTGCATACAACCAAAAAAATCAGAACCATAGGTCTGACATTTTTAGATAGCCATGAATCTGAACTCATATCTGCTTTCCAACGTTCTGTTACATTCTCTTGAACAACAGCTTCACTGTCAAGCAACATTTTTTGCATAGCATTTTTAAGGGTCATCTTCTCTTCTTTAGAAGTGACTACCTCATCTATGATTGTATCCGCTTTATTAAGAAGACCTCCAAATAAATTTGTAACCCAAGCTGCTGGCATAATTATATCATTTTATTATATGAACCACCATCCATCATTTTCTTACGGGCTTGTTCTCTACCATACTTAGCTTTATCAGCATAGTAACCCATTGCTCCACCATTCATCATATTTTTATAATTAGCGGGATTTGGTTCACCACCACGTTTTTTTGGAGCTACTTTTCCAGTATGAGGACTTGTTCTCATAAATGTCTTAACTCTCTCTTTAAGCTTATTGTATGCATCTGATTTATCAATTAAACCAAATGTTCCTTTTTGGATAGCATCATCAACACTTTTTGCAAGAGAACCTAAAGTTCCTGGTTTCTTACCATACTGATATGTACTTTTTGTTTCTTTGCCCGGTTGAGCTTTCTTTAATGCTTTCTTTGCCATAATTTAATTTATTTTTTGTTTAACTTTCTTAAGGTTAAAGCAAATCTAGCACGTTGTGCAGTTTTGCTATTTCCTCCTTTAGCTTTTTCACGTAGCCAAGACACCTTAATAGTACCATCCTTCTTTACAGCTCCTGCTCTTTTTGCAGTGGCAGTTAAAGAACCTGGTTTCTTAATTGCCTTTTTTATGTTTAGTTTTTTTTGCGCTGCCATTTGGATTTATTTCTTTACCTTTTAAAGCATCAACAACATCACCCATTTCGTCTGCTGCATTCTCAGCTCTACGTTTTACTTCTTTAGCTACAGCAATAGCTTTTTCATCAACTTCAGTTTTAGACCAAGCCCATTTCCAAGCCATACCTAACCATAGAAAAATATTTTGAAGTGATATAGTCCATATCACCTTAAAAATTAATTTAATAACTTTCATAACTTTAAATTTAATTGGGGAAATTAAAATTCCCGCACTACTATATAAGATAAGAAAAATTACTATAATTACAAAGGGCATCATCAGATTTATATATTGCGGAGTCTTTCATTTTCTTTCTCAAGAAATGCTACTTTAGTTCTGAGCACTCCCACTTCTTCTGTAAGAGATAGTATTTGCTGACGCATCTCATCTTTCTCATCAGCACTAACACTTAATAATCTTTCAAGATTTCTAACTCGTTCTCTTAGATCATCTCTATACATGTTTTGATCAGTCTTTTCCCCTTTCATTTGTTCTGACTTTAATTTCATTCTTGTTTCATAATATTTCCAGGCTCCTGCTGAGAAGAGAACGGTCATTAATGTAACTACTGCTGTGGTTAGATTATCCATTTTGCAAAGATCTATAGTAATGATTAGTAATTCTTTTTAAATTAAAGAAAGCACTAAAGCAAATCATAGCCCAACCCCAGTGAGTAGGACAAACAAAGTTTCCTTTTATTACATACATCAGGACAACAATTGTTGAAAATAAAAAAGTGCTAAAGGCTAAAGTTTTTCTTGTCTTTAGAGAATGATAACAAACTGAATATAATCCGCAAAAGCCTATTATTATTGAGGTTATAACTAAAAATAAATTTAGGCCATGCTCTGCTGTATATATTATAGGGAATAATATAAACCATATGATCCCTTGCATAATTTCTGTAGGCTCAGAATCATAATAAGTCAAAATATTTCTTATTTTTGAAAGCATTTTCAGTAAGATAGAAACAAAATTCAGTACTACTACCTAGTACTCTATACTATAATATACAAAAATCATTGGAATTTTTGTAGTTTAAACCACATAACTTTAAATTTTTAATACATGAGAAAAAACTCTTTCCACTTGGTATTGTTACCACATGAACCCCTTATTGGTGTCGGTCTAATAAACTCACACACTGTAGGAGAAAATGAACAAATTTATAACCTATATGGTTTTGAAATAGGATTATTATTTTTTAGACTCTCTTTTATGAGAATTGGATCACTTGTATCTTGATAATAATCTATATTTTTCTTAAATTAAGTATATGAGAGTTACAAAAACTAACACATTATTATTTCTTAACGTAACTCAAGTAAGTATCAATTATTAACAATAAAAATTAATTAAATGGAATTAAGTAACAAAATTCTTAGTGACATTACTGTCCACATGAAATACGCCCGTTACATCCCCGAACTTAACAGAAGGGAGACTTGGGATGAACTTGTAACTAGAAATAAGGATATGCATATTAAAAAATATCCTCAGTTAAAAGAAGAGATTGAAACTGTTTACAAGTTTGTATATGATAAAAAAGTTTTGCCGTCTATGAGATCAATGCAATTTGGTGGTAAGCCAATTGAAATATCTCCTAATAGAATATATAATTGTGCTTACTTGCCTATAGATAACCGTGAATCTTTTAGTGAGATTATGTTCTTGCTATTAGGTGGAACTGGTGTAGGTTATTCTGTGCAGAAGCATCACACAGCAAAATTGCCTCCTATCAATAAACCATATCCAAAAAGAACAAGAAGATTCTTAATTGGTGATTCAATTGAAGGTTGGGCAGATGCTATCAAAGTTTTAATGAAGTCTTATTTAAATGGTAAGAGTTCTCGTATAGAGTTTGATTACTCTGATATCAGACCTAAAGGGTCTAGGCTTATAACTTCTGGTGGAAAAGCTCCAGGTCCTCAGCCATTGAAAGAGTGTATTGTTAAAATAACAGGCATATTAGATTCAAAGGAAGATGGTGATCAGCTTACTACATTAGAAGTTCATGATATTGTTTGCCATATTGCAGATGCAGTATTAGCAGGTGGTATCCGTAGAGCTGCACTTATATCTTTGTTTTCAGCAGATGATGATGACATGATTGCATGTAAGTCAGGATCTTGGTGGGAACTTAATCCACAAAGAGGTAGAGCTAATAACTCTGCAGTCTTAATGAGACATAAGATTACCAAAGATTTCTTTATGAAGTTATGGGAACGTGTAGAAAAAAGTGGTGCTGGTGAACCAGGTATCTACTTTAATAATGACAAAGATTGGGGAACTAATCCTTGTTGTGAAATTGCACTACGTCCATATCAGTTCTGTAATCTATGTGAAGTCAATGTATCTAATGTTGAATCTCAAGAAGATTTAAATGCTAGAGTAAAGGCTGCGGCTTTCATTGGAACTTTACAAGCAGGTTATACAGACTTCCATTATCTAAGAGATATCTGGAGAGAAACAACTGAAAAGGATGCACTAATTGGTGTATCTATGACAGGTATTGGATCCGGAACAGTCTTAGGTTATAATATGTCTACGGCTGCTGAGGTTGTAAAGAAAGAAAATGCAAGAGTTGCAAAGTTGATTGGTATCAATAAATCAGCTAGAACAACTACTGTTAAACCTGCAGGTACAACTTCTCTTACATTAGGAACTAGTTCAGGTATTCATGCATGGCATAATGATTACTATATCCGTACTCTTAGAGTTGGTAAGACAGAAGCTATATATGATTATCTTTCTAAGAACATCCCTGAATTAGTTGAAGATGAGTACTTTAGTCCTCACACTACCGCTGTGATCAGTGTTCCACAAAAAGCACCAGAAGGAGCTATCATGAGAACAGAATCACCATTTGCCCTTTTAGAAAGAGTTAAGCGTGTAGCTACAGAGTGGATTAAGCCAGGTCATAGAAATGGATCTAATTCACACAATGTATCTGCAACCATCTCTTTGAAAGAAGATGAATGGGATTTAGCAGGTGAATGGATGTGGAATAACAGAGAGTTCTATAATGGACTATCAGTACTGCCATATGATGGTGGTACCTATAAACAAGCACCATTTCAAGATATCACAGAAGATAAATACAATGAGATGTTAAAGTATCTCAAAGAAGTTGATTTATCTAAAGTGATTGAAGAAACGGATGAAACAAACCTTACAGGTGAGCTAGCATGTGCTGGTGGAGCTTGTGAAATCAAATAGCCATGTGTTGGATTGAAAAGCTATACTATGGATTTCCATTATAGCCGGGTGTTACACTGGCTGAAGGTAGAGGACGACAAGCTATACAGGTTGGAGCCCTGGACTCTACCTTTACTACACCCATAGCTCAGGTGGATAGAGCAACTGCCTTCTAAGCAGTAGGTCTTTGGTTCGAATCCAAATGGGTGTACTACATAGCTACATATAAAAAAGGTACGGAGTGGTTACCGTACCATCTGGAGAGAGAAAGAACGGGGGATGTAATGTCCCCCTTTCTTTTATTTAATGAAGAAGTTTTTCATGTCATTGTATGCTTGCCACTTCTTAATTGTATATAAGATTGGTACAGCATCGGCCCATTCTTTGGTTAATTTTAATGTGCCCTTTCTAGTTCCTCTTTGATAAACAACTTCTGAATTAGCATAGAAATCACCTTTATCTTGAGTGATTGCATAGTATGGAGTTATTACTGTTGACATTAATGCTTGAGCAAGTTCTCCCATAGTTCTTGTAGAAGCAATAGGTGACTTGACCATTTGATATTGTTGCTCTGCACCTAGTAATGGAACAAACAAAATAAGTTCTTTGAAAGTTCTATCTGCTTGATACATTGCAATATTTTCAAATTTCTTTTCAAGATCACTAGAGTCATCGTCATCAACCCACATTGCTTGCATTAATTCTTTAATTACAAATGTTAGCATCATTATCCCAATCTCACCCATAGTTCTATAGAAACCTTGTAGTTTGTTGAGAGCTCTTTCATTATCTTGATAGTCACCATCTTCTAGATAACCATTATCTTCTAAGAATCCTGAAGCATATTGATTAAACTTCATGTTACCTTTTGCAAGTTGACCTGCAGTATAACCCATAAACTTCCACCAGGATTTATATCTTCCTTCCATCCAACCAAGATTTTCATCATAGTATTCAGAATCAAATCTAGCTCTGATTGCTGGAGCAACCCACTTATGGAACTGTGCAGCAAGCTTACCAACAGTACTTGATTGAAGTACCATCCTATCTTCATATGCATAGTTACCGTGGATTTGTTTGTTTACTTCACGGATCTGATTTCTTAGTTGGTATCTAAACTGATCATTATACTCACCCATTTCTCGGATAATCTTTGGATTACCATTCTCATCTAGATTCTTCTCATCTACTTTAACAATTGTAGTAAAACCTTCTTTTAATTTTAATCCTTTTGTTTCAGCATCAAAATCATGAGCATCATATAATGATAGAATTTCCCCGGTGTCTTCATTCTTTATATATGTATCTATGACCATGGCAATTCCAACTTTAGTTTGAACATTCCATTCTGCAGCATCCTGCATTACATAACCAATGTCCATAAATTTTTGAAAGTAAGACTTCCCTACTCTATCTATTTCTGAACCAGATTCGCGGATCTCTGATAACTCATCCATCATTCTGTATAGTTCAACAAAAGCTTCATACTTACTTGTTGCCTTCTCAGGATCATAATTACCTTTTGGCCCTAAAGCACCTTTTGCACTTGCGCCTAGTCTATGTATTAAATCAGGTAGTGATCTTTTATTGTATTCTACACCGGCACGCATATAAGCTTTTCCTGAATAGAATCTCCCACCTATTGCTTCAATGTTATCATTGATGCGACCCAGGACGTAGTTATTAAAGTTACCAAACGGGTTAAATGCAACATAAGATAGTGATGATAACTGAATCAATCCATCAGAAACCTTCTCCCACATTCCTTTAGTCATTTGATCATTGTCATAGTAGACCATGTTCATCCACTTCCTAGCTCTCCTTAAGATATTAGACTCAGATCCTTTTATAGTTCCTCTTTCTTCAAATCCTAGCGCTGTCTTAACACCACGTTTTATTCTACTATCAGAAGATGTATACTGACGTTTTTCTATTTGATGCATCATGGCTTTCATGGTATCTTCTACAGTACCCATTGTTTCATAATGCTCGGCCATAGCTGCAAACTTTAAAAGACCATTTGCCATATCCATATTTAACTCACCTTTTGTAGGTTTGTTTTCTAAGGATACTCTAGTCCCTTGTAGTAATGCTAGCTTTTCTTTGTACTCATCATACTTTATTTTACCATCAGTTCTATCTTGCTTTAGCGCCTCTATCTCTAGATCTATTGCCTCTAGTTGTTCATCAGTTCTTGGGCTACCAGTATAGAAAATTGGAAGAGTATCAATGAGCTCACCATTCTCATCTGCAAATACAGTCCTTTGCTGGGCTGTCGTCCTAAAAAGATTCTTGATGCCTCTAGTTGTTTTAGCAAATAACTTAGTTGCAATGTTTGACTTTCCTTTAAGGTCTTGCATTAACCTACCTCTAACTGTAGGCACTCGCCCTAACATTTGATCTCTTGTATTTTTAGGTAGCTTCTTGAGTAGCTCACCTTCAAATACATCTCTATACATTTGATAAAACTCTCTTTGTGCTTGACCAAGTGCTGTGTTATCCTCCATGATAGCTTTGTACTTTTCACTTCGCATATCCACAGTTTTACCTCTAACAACTGCTGTCAGTTTTCGTTTCTTATACTCAGGTCTTACTGTAGGGAATATAATATCATGCTTAACTGCACCAGTAAAGTTTCCATTCTGATCTCTAACCGCAATCGTCTTACCCTCTTGTTCAATACCTGTAGTAAAGTATTTAGCCATGAATCTTTCATAAGCTCGGTCACTTACTCCTGATTTTCTTTTCCAGAATCCATTTCGTCCACCCGCAACAAAGTATTGGTACTTTGCTCTTTCATTTTTAAACTCATCGGTATAGTAATGATAAGTTCCATCTGTAGGCTGATCGTTTAATCCTATTGTTTCTGCTCTAAAGAAATCACCAAACTCTTGTTTAGCTTGAGCTAATTTAATATTAAACTCTATGTCTTCTAAGCTTGCTGAGCTTAGGTCTGTAACATCTCTGTACTGTAATGGATTACCAGAAGCATCGTATAACTTATCACGGAGTTCTTTCATTATCTCATAGTACTGCGGACCAATCTCTTGAACATAGCGTCCTGTAAATTCACCATCCTTATCAAACTCAAGCATAAACTCAAACATCTTTTGAGGATCCTTTTCGGGAGAAAGCTTTTGTAGTTTTGCAGCTAAAGACTTTATCTTATCTTCTCTTGTTTTAATCTTATCAAGAAGTTCTTGCTTTTTAGCTTTATAGATTTTATCCATTAAAGCTAACAGTGTATCTTTTGATGTAGCAAGATCTCTAGTTTGAAATTCTATTACATCTATATCACGGCCCATCTTCATTAAGTCATCAAGCTCTTGTTCAGTAAAATCTCTAGAAGATGTATTCTTAACTATAGTTCTTACATAGTCTTGTATAGCTTTATCTATGACACCTTCTTGATAGTTATCAAAGTTACCTACACCAACTAAGTCATTAGCTTTAGTCTGAAGATTAAGAACTAAACTCTTTTGTGTTGAGTTTAATTCTGCAGAATCTTTTAATGTATATAGACCCTGGAAGGTTGCCATGAATCTATCAAAGTTTAATACATATGATATATATTCAGGTTTAGCAAAGTTTTGAGGATCTTCAACATAGTCTTTAAACTCATTTATTTGTTTGATAGCATCTCTTATTAAAGATGTGAATATCCTTGATCTTGCAGCAGGCCCTGATCCTAATGCAATATTAATAGCACTAATTGAATTTAATACTTGCTCTTGAAGTTGCTCTGTAGTTTGATGCCTACCCAAGAACATTTGTTTATTAATTTGATTTAGCGCCTCTTGTTTTTTAATAAGACCTTTTTGATAGGTTCTTAATGCTTGTGTTATAATTGAGTATTCTGGATCAACCTCTATTGCTTCAGGTTGTTGTTCATCTGCAGTTAAATCTGAGACACTGAAAGTAGAGTCTACAGACTCTTCCATTGTTTCATCAATTTTATCCTTTCTTGTTTGATTTACATTAGATGGTATTAAAGCATTTACATATGGTAAATTTTGTGATAATGGATGTGATGTCCACTCTTCAAATTCAAACTTACCTGTAAACTGTTGATTCTCCTCTTTACCTTTTATGCCTACTTTTATATGCATAGTAGAAGTAGCGTTATCATCTGAAGACATGGTATAACCCATGTTCTCTAACATCCTTCTATAAAGATTAACCTGGAGGTTATGTTGCTGTCTAGTTGAAAGTTTATCTACAACTCCTTTTTGTTTAAGAACGCTATCTTCTTTTAAATTCCACTCTTGATCATACTTAAGTTTTCTTCCTGTAATGCTTGTATATTCTTTCAAGCCATTCTTAGAAGTTTTAAGATCTACTATTTTTAGTGTACCATCTGGTTTAACTAAAAGCAAATCTATTGTACCTGCTATACCTGTAGCATCATCATATATAACTACTTGAGGAATTGCAACACTACCATTAGCCGTAAGTATAGCTAAGTTCTCTTGAAGAAGATCATATGCTTTACCAGCCTGTTCATCTGTAAGAACTTTCATGTCACTCATTGCTTGCTGTTTTGTTAAGCCTGCAGATAAAGAGTTTAATAATGTATCAAAATCATTTCCAAGAGTTACATTTAATTTATACTTCTCCTCTTGATCTTTGGACATCTTTCCCTTTATAGATTCTGTAGAACTTTTCCACGGTCGTGTTAAGTCATTTAGATCTCTATAAGTATGTGTAGCTTCATCTAACACAAGTATTGGATCTCCATCTTTTAATGTAGAAGCCGCAAGGTTACCTACATCTTTAGGTGAGTGAACTGCAGCATGAAATAGATTTTCTATAATTTGTTTCTGCACTTCATTTGAAGATCCTATTGCTGCATCATATGCAACCTTTGCACCCTCTGTAAGATTATATCTAACTTTTCTATCAGCAACTCTCTCAATATTAAATTTAATATCAGATGTATTTAATAACTGAGCTATATCAGTCAATGTTGCCGTTGGCTTAATTGATCTTGCTGAAAATGGTTTACCTGTTAAGTATTCACTTAAATTTTTAATAATATTCATAAACCAATCCAAGAACTTTTTAACAGCATCCTTGAATGATTTAGTTTCATTTTCAGTAAACTCTTTGTTGAAGTGTCTGCTTAAAGCTTGAGTAACTAATTCTAGATCTCTATGCTTTTGGGAAAAACCTCTGCTTTGTCTATAAGCATCATTAATCTTTTGAGTAAGTTCAGGAAAACTTTTTCTTGCTTCATCTAGCAAGTTTGTAAACAATTCATTATTGTCTACATATACACTATCTATAAAAGGATGAAGTATCTCTTCAATTGCAACATCATCTGTAACCCTACCTTTTATTAGTACAGCTTTGCCATCTACATAAAATGATTTTATACTATCAAAAGGTACATCAGACTTTTGTTGTGCAGGTAAATCATCATATACTTTTTTAGCATCACTAACAGAAAGCATTGTAACACTTACTTGAGGAAACATTCTCATTAAATGTCTTACAACTTCTCTGGCATGTGGAGTATTAAAGCTTCTACTAGCTGGTAATATATCTTGTGGTGTAAAAACATTTCTTGATATGTCTATTGCTAACCCAGCTCCCTTTGCTTTTCTAGATATAGACTCTTTAGGTATATTATTGATTCTTAAATAGTTATATAATCTATTTAAATTATACTGTCTTATAGAAGGATCATACACTCTATTCCTAGATGAAACAACATAGTAATCTCCTTTAAATTTAGTTAGTATACCAAGTCTAGTTAAGTTCCCATATAGTGATTCTGTAAACTCTCTTGTTTTTAAATTATGATAGGCTTTTTGATTTTTTTCAAATTCCATAGCCTGGTCAACTGTAGGTAAACCTTCTGTCTTATTAGCATCCTGCCAAGCTGTAATTAAACTATTAGCTCTTATAGGTGAACCTAATGCTGCAGCTACATTTTTGAATTCTGTTAAATTTTTATTTATGCATCTTGTTGCCATATCTTAAAAACATTGTTTAAGTTGATCAATAAAGTCATCCATGCTTTTATACATGTCCTTTTTACTTTCTTTTTCTAAAGCAGCTAAGTTACTAAATCCTATGGCTTGGAGCCTTAATTTTTGAGGTAAACTTAAACTATCATAAAATTCCTCTAGTTTTTCTAGATCTTGATTTTGCGGAATACCTTCATCTGCATTTTCTGTAGACTCTGGTGATTCAGGATTTACACTAAATGAACTTGTTACCTCACCCTCAACTTCTTCTTTCTTTTCTGGCGTAACACTAAATGATGATTCGGTTTTACCTTCTTTAAGTTCTTCTACAGTTGGTACACTACCTTCTGTTTTTACTTCACCATTTTCAAAAGTAACATCCCCATCCAACTTATCTAGTTCACTTTTAATAAAGTTTTTTACTACTATGGTATCCAAATAGAACTCAAAAGATTTGCTTGTTTTTCCAATCCAGTTATTATACATATCTTCTAACTTTCTATCTAAAGAAGGAAGAGTTCCATATTCATAAGTTACTTCTTCTTTAAGTCTTTTTTGAATATCTAATGCATTTTCTGATTGACCTTCAGATTCTGTTTTATTTGCAGCAGCAACTCTATCTTTTATCTTATTATTTGTATCTCTCTTTCCAAATATAAAACCAACTGGCGTTTGTGCAGATGAACCCATTACATCCACCTCTATGTATTGCGCAAATGTACCCATTGCAATTGGTGATGAGATTCCTTCTCCAATATTACCATACTCTGGACCAGCATGTCTAACCAATTGGAAGTATCTGTTTTTACCATCTATTTTTAATCTTATTACTTGAGGAAATAAAGCAAGATTTTTTTCTTCTTTTCCTTCTTGAAATTTAGCAGTTTTAAATAATGATTTTACAGCCATCAAATTATTTCTAGCTATAGTAGCTTTACCTTTTATAGTTGCATATGTTCTAGGTTTAAAAGTTTCACCTTCCTCAAACCTTGGTGTTGCAGCCATACCTTTTTCTAAATCTACTGTCAATGTTGCTCTATCAAATTGATCACTAACAAAAACCGGAAGACTTTTAGCTTTAGTATTTACTTGCTTTCTTTCTTCTTTTGTTTCTTCTTTTGTTAGTCCTGTAAGTTTATAGTCAAAGTTTAGTGACATTGCATCAATTAACTCATTATATAAATCTGGGCTATATTTTTCTAACCCATCAATTTCAGCAGGATCCATTTCATTTTGCAATACAACCGCAGAATAATTTTCACTTAAATCTCTAATCAACTTAATTTGATTTTCCATGAAAGCAATAGCATCATTCTGTTCTGATGCAGAATAGAAATCTGATTCAGAGTTTGCAGGATTCTTTTTAGTTATTATTCTAACAACGTTTGTTGCATTTCTAACACTTTTGCTAAATGAAGAACCTTGACCAGATTCATTATCAAATATCACAAATAATTTATCTTCATTATTCTCTACAGTGTTTTGAGTAAATTGACCTTTACTTTGAGTCACCTTAGATTTACCGCTATATACTTGTTCTGGGAATATGACTTTAGTTATAAGCAAGTTTGCTGTTTTAGGATGTAAAGTATATTCTTTCATAAAGTTTAACTTTAGATCTTTGAATGACATTCCAAATGTAGATTCCATCTTAGCATCTGACATTGTAGCAAACGCATCTTGAATAGTTGGAAGTATACCTAAGTATTCACCAAACATTTCAGGACTTACTGCACTAATTAAACTTTTATATACCGGCTGCATCCCATCTTTAACTATCATATAGTTTAAGACTCTCATTGCTAAACCTCTTGTAACAGGATCTACAAATAATTCTCTAAATCCATTTTGCACATCCATCTTCTGAGAATCATTTAGAGGTGTAAGTGTATTTGAAGATAGCATGCTGATTCCAGTTTTATTACCTTCATCTGTAGCTTTCTCAGGTCTTACAAATCCATCTAAGAAGAAGTTGTATTTGTCACCATTTAAAGTTTTTAATTCTTCATAGACATCTACAATATCTTTCTTTCCTTCTTCAGGATATATTAATGCATTATCTGGAGTACCCAATACTGCAGATGGATTTCCAGACAACCAATGTAAATATCCTTGAATTGTAACATAAGATAATAGATCTTTATTTATAACCTCTCTCTGATCTTTATCTACAAACCTTATGTTAGCAAACATACCATTCAATATATTTTTAAATGGAACACTTTCATTTAAGAATACTTTAGGTAAAAGGCTTCCTACAAATTCATCATATATATCAAGCATTTTGGTCTGCCACCTTTCATCATTAAACACGGGTCTTAAATCCATAAGTGGAACTTGATTTGGCGGTAGATTTTTAAGATCTGAATCAGTTAAATCTAAACCAAGATCTTCTCTAGCTTTTGCAATTTTTGCTACATCATTTGAATCTTTACCAAATCCTTTAGCTAAGTTCATTAGATCTCCAACAGGTCTTAAGAATGATGCAATATCAAATGCTTTTATGAATTCATTTAATATTGAATAGTCTCTGAGTATTTGTTCTCTTGTGATAACCTCAACATTGCTCTCTTTACCTTTTTCAATTTTGTCTTCTAGTTGAGCTTCTGTTTTAAAACTTACTATTGGATCTTTAATTGCATCATAAAGATTTGATTGATTAACCTCTACTGTACCTAACTCATCATCCTGAATTAAATCATACTGCATTCCAGCATTTTTAATTGCTGCCATCTTATCTTCAATGAACTCTTTAACATTGAATGTAAATGCAGGGGCTCTAGATTCTAATTTATATGCGTCTCTAATGGTCGGGTGATTCATCATCAAAATAGATGTCTTAATTGGAACACCCATTGCTGTCATATTAGTGACAATAGCTAAACCATTACGGCTAAGACCAAGCTTAGCTGCAAGTCTTTCTTTAGCGTTATCTGTCATTGCTGTAATCAATGCAGATATAATATATTGTTTTCTTCTACCTAATGATCCGTCTTCTAAGATTTCTTTAGATCTATCTTTACCATTTAGTTTATTAAAGAATCCATCAAAAACCTGACCTCCAAGTTTTAGTTCACCTCCTTTTATTGGATTAAATTTAATACCAACTTCTTGAAGTAAACTTAAATACAAGTTTGGTAGTACAGCTGCACCAATAGATTTAGCACCTTCTTTGTTATTTGCAAAACCTTTCCATTTACCAAATAAGTTATTAGCGTCTATATTGTCTTCCGCTAAAGCTTCTGCTAGTTCTGGAACCTCTGTGCTTATTTCTTTCCATATATCTTTAAGGATCTCCATATCTGCAGGTTCATATGAAATAGCAGACTGATCTCCTTGCTTTGTAGTAACAGCATCATTACCCATAAGCGCAAACTTATAATCTAATATTTGATTATTATATCCTGCAGCAAATGGGGCTCTACCTGTAGTCTCTACATATTTATCAAATTGTTTTTCATTTAACGGTAGATTCAACATTCTTAATGCATTTATTGCATTCTTTGAAAAACCTAAACTCTTAGCTTCTTTTAACTCAGCATTACTTAAAGACCTGGCGTCTCTGTTAATTGATTTAGCTGCAGCTTCTGCATAAGTGCTACCTTTCTTTTGTACTGCTTTGTTTACATAATTAACATAGTCTTCAAAGTTGTTTTTATATTCTATGATCTCACCATTTTTTTCATAGTATTCTTTCATTTGAATATACAACTTATCAATATCAAAGTCAGCCCCTGATACCTCAACAAGTTCTCTAGCAGATACTATGGTTGATCCGTGGAACACAGGTAAGAAATCAACAACCTTAATATTTACTGTTGAATGATTATCCTGAGATGGGATACGTATACCAAACATTTTAGAAAGAACATCTGCAATTTTCTTAGAAGGAACCTTATCATACATTTCGTAAGCCTCCTTAGAGTGAGCTGGCATTAAAGATTCTGTATACTTAATTCCAGTATATTTACCTTTAGAGTCATACTCTTTCATATCAGGTCTAAGTCTATCTCTTACTATAATGTATTCACCCTTTTTAAGTTTGCTAACTCTTTCTTTTAGTACATCAAACTTATCATCATTAGATAAATCCAAAGGTTGATTTCCATCCATTTGAACATCATCCATTGAATAGTTTTGAGCAAAGTCATTTGTTCTTATTATCTCTTGTCTATCAATGTATCCGTTTTCATCTACACTATAAACTTTTCTGTATTGTGAAAAACCATAATCAGATAATAATGCAGCTGCAGTTCCTGGTATTTTTTCTGACATTACACTCTTACTAAAATAGCTTAGGAATAACTGCTTAAACTTACTTTCTGTTATAGGATTGTTTAAGTCAAAGTTAGGATTACCTTGTTCATCAAAAGAGAAGAAATCAAGAAGCTGGCCTGAAGATTGACTAGACATTAATGCTGTCTGTGCATATTGCAAGAATGCATATAAATCTGGAGTTATGGCATTAGCCTTAATACTTTCATGTAGTTGATCCATTGCATATTCAGGATCAATATCAAATACAAGATTTCTTTTATCTAAATATTTTTGCTCAAGTCTTTTTGCAACGGAAGAGTTATATGCAGCTCTAAGCTTACCTACAGTTACGGTTTCACCATCTAGTATAACTTCAGTAGCATCATTTTGCTCACCTGTTAATAATGTTTTAATCTGAGTTGGATCAACAATCTCTAATTTATTTGATGGGTTTAATACTTGTAGACCCATAAAGTTTGCATCAAGATCCATTACCTCATTAGTTGTCAATCTATTTGCAGAATCTCCTTCAGCTTCATAGTCTAACCTTCTATTCATGTAATCATTAGAACCGGCTGGCCCTAAAAATTTAGATTCTTTTTGAGTGATTGGATTTCCTGAATTTACTAGATCATCAATTAAGGAAACATTTTTCTTCATCATTTTAAGTGCAGATAAAGGAGCAATCATAGCAACAGTATCAATACCTTGATCAAGTTGATCCTGTTCAAATTGTTCCATCTTTACTCTCATGTTATGAAGTATCTCACGTCCTGGTAAAGCAACCCAATTTCCGTTTTCATCTTTCATAGATGTCAATGCCTTAGAAAGAGGGATTATTGAGAATTTATCAAACACTTTTCCATCACCATATACAAGCTTTTTGGAGTTAAGCATTTCTTGTTTCTTAGCTGCACCAGCTGCACCAAAGATTTCATCAGTTGTTATTTCCTCTCCTGCCTCTACTTTATCTAAGAGTTTAGCTTGAGTTTCTGTAAGTTTACCAAACCCAAAGAACATATATCTAAATGCTTTAACTGTCATCCAGTTTTGTGCATCTGATTGTTCTATCTCCTCACCAGTGTGTATTGATGGAGCTATTGGATCTGTTACAGCAAACATTGATATTTTTTGGAGAGGATTCAATATCCCATGCTTTGGAGAAGCAATTGTACTTGCTGCGCTATAGTATGCAGCATTTTGCATCTTAGCTCTTTTAACTGCATCAACTGCATCTTTAAGTGACATTGCTTGATCACCTAACAAGATATCATTCATTGCTGAAGTATTAATCCAGTCATTTATGAATATCTGCTTAACGTTATATGTTCTATTATTAGTTAAGTTTAACTTTTGATTTGATACATCAAATGTTTCTTGACTACCTGTTGAATTAGAATTACGTTGAACACCTGAGCTTATAAATGTTGGTAACTCTAATATAGGTTTACCAGTCTCCTCATCAACTCTATAGAATTCATTATTTATATCTCGGTTAAATTGTCTAAACTCTTGGTCTACCCTCAATGATATAAAGTCTCTTAGATCTTGCATAGTCTTACCTAGCTTAGATAAAACATCAGTTAAAGATAGTTCTACTTGCTGATCTTCTGGTAAAGCTGCATTCTCTTTTAATACTCTAGCAATTTCTTCTGCATAATTTATCTCATCATACTTTTTAAGATTTCTGATCTGCACAGCAACATCATAATCCTCTTGTTCTATTGCCTCATTAAGTCTAGTCTCAAGTTCAGCATCACTCATTTCGTTGATGTCTTCTTCAACTACTTGATAAACATAAGCTTCTTTTTTACCAGTAATAAAGTCTGCCATTAAATCTGACTCAACCCAATATGTATTATTTCCAATCTTAACTTCTTTTATATGAGTTTCTGTTTTTGTATCAGACACTGCTCCTCCTAGTTGAGTAAGCATATCTATTAAAGTTAAGTTTGTTATATTCTTATTACCTAAAAGTTTTACTCTTTGGTAAGTAGCTTTATCATCTGTTTTTTGTTTAAACTTAGTTTTACCTTTTTTATCTTTTGTTTGTTCACCAATAGCCATCTCAAGGTTTGTAACCTCTCCTTCAGCAAAGAATCCCATTGCGGCAGCAGCCTTATCCGTCTTTATAAAGATCTTCTGCTCACCATTTCTAAGTCTAGTTATAGTACTTTCACTATCCAAAAGTTTACCTGTCTCAAGGTCAGATACAGTTTGTTTAACTGGAGTTAGTACAAGTTTATTATTATGGAATGAAAACGCTCTTCCATTTTCATTAAAAGTCTGACCATCTTTACTAGCATTATAACCAGGAATTAATTCCGCAGTTCTTGTTGCAGGATTTAATTCTTTCTTAATTCTATCAAACTCAGCCATGATGTTATTTACATAAGCATCTAAAGCTTGACTTGTAATTTGAGGATCTCCTTTAGCATTTTGCTGAACAGCTTGTATTACAGGTAGTTTAACCATATCCCCTGTATTAGATGCTTCAATAACTCTTAAAAGAACAGGTGCTAATGCAACCATATCCTTTTGGCCTTCTGGAATTACACCATCTTGTATTTTACCAGATTTTGGATTAATACCTGCTATATAAGAACTTAATAATGCATTTAAGAATTGTTTTGGATTATAGTCTCCATATACAGTTCCTTCTTCATTTCTGTCATACTTTTCAACTACACCTCCATCTGAATCTACTTGTATTCCTTTACTTGCTTTACTATCTGAAATTCTAGTAACTTTTAATAAGCCTTCTTTAGCCATTTGTCTAAAGCCCGCATCATTAAGTAAATAGTTAAATGCAAGATATGGATCTTGATCAATTAAATCATCTAGTGCTTTACCATTTCCATCAACATCATTTAGTGATGCAATTTTCTTTAAGTGGAACGTAGGTAATTGGTGAGCATATACTAAATCTCCATTTGGGTTTTTAAACACGGATGCTCCAACAGTTTCATCAAATAATGCATTACCCAATCCAAGTTTACGTAATCTATTATATACACCCTCATCTTGATCTTGAGCCATTATATTATTATCAGAATCAAATTGCTCTTTCATATAAGCAATGTCATCCCATTCAATTGTTATAACATCCTGTCTAGATTGCAATAATTGTTTTTGATAAACAGTTGGCTTTGTTATATTTTGTGCAATGCTATAAATTATATAATCTGGATGTAATCTAATACCCATAGTTTCAACTAGAGCTTTAGATATATCTTTAGCAACTTCATTAAGCTTTTTATTTGTTATAGATTTTATTGGATTCTTTGTATCCAAGTAATCTAATAATATGTCAAGCTGATCTGATGCTTCTTCTTTTAACTTAGGGTCTGCTAAATATAATCTTCTTCTGTGTTTATATTCTGTATCCCATCTTTCAATTTGAGTATGCGCATCATCTCTATTTGCTGCAGAATATGATATAACTTGACCATTCTCTGTATTTGTATGCAAGAATAGATAATCAACTTTAAAGTTTTCAAATCCTTTAAGTACAGCTTGGAATAATAAATTATCTTGAGTTTCCCCTGGAATTATTCCTTCTTGAAGTTGACCTTCCCAAACTAAACCTAAATCATTAAATAACTTTTCTACTACAGCTTTTGTCTGAGGGTTGTTTTGTGAGAATATATAAAGTTGTTGTAATATTCTAACAGGATCTGTTTGTCCAGCCGCAGCTTTCAAGAATCCTGAGTATGCTGAACCAAAATCTACAGGTACAATAATACGTTCTCCATTACTTAAGAACTCATTTCCAAATTCATCTTTTTCAGATAAGGTTGTTGTACCAATATACTTTCTTAAGAATGAAGATAATGATCTAAAGCCTCCGGTTTGAGATGCATCTTTATCATACTGTTCTGTAGTTCTAAGACCATAGTCCATTTCATTCTCCTGATCTAAATCATCTACCAATTCTAATTTAACATCATATAAAGCTAATTCTTCAATTACACTTTCAACTATGTCTTTACGGAAGTCTTGGAAAGATTCAGTTATAGCCATCAAGTTTAACAACTGTTGAGTGCTAGCATTCTCATACTGAGCATTATCAACATCATATAGTTGTTCATACATGTCAACTGATTCTTCTACTGCATCAATAATGTTAAAGTCTGGATCTTCATTTTTCATTTCCATATTAACAACTCTTGCTGCAATAGAGGATACTATACCTCTACCCATCTTATTAGGAAGGGTTCTATATAGCTTTGTTCCGTTTTCTAATGTTTCCGCTTTATACCTAAGTAACTTACTAGCATTAACAGATATCCCTTGAGAAGCTGCATCAGTAAATGGATTTGAGGCAACCTCAGCCGTTTTAAACTTACCCGCACTAATATCTTTATATAGAGCTTGTAGTTGGTTTCCATTGAAGTTCCCAAGTACATTTCTAATCCACTCCAATATTTTATTAAATAGAGACTTGATCCAAGAACTTGTTTTTGTACCTTTTGGATTTTGCTTGAAGATCTCAAACTGATCAGCCATGTATTCTTCCAGGTACTCTTTTTCAAGAGCCTCCTGACTGAAGTTCCTATACTTATCAATATCTCCATTTCTTAAACGTTCAAGTTCTGTCTTTAAATTTTTACCTTCTGCCTTAAGCTTAGATAAGACTTCTTTTCTAGCTATTTTGTAATACTCTTCTTGCTGCTCTTTAGTTAATAGTAATCTAAATACGGAGTGAAATGCTTCGTGGTATGCGTACTTAGAAGTTGCACCTACAAATAACTTACCTCCTATTCTTTCTTTACCTGCAATTTTTTGCAACTGCATTACAAATGCACCAACTCTTTCTCCACCTGATTTCATATTATCAGAAAGAGTTCTGATATCGTCTATTGTTATAAAATCCGGTAAGTTTGCAGAAGCCCATGCAATAAACTCATCAATATGTCTAACATCATCTAAATTCAAAGTATCTGATATTTTATTTGCAGATAGCTTTGATTCTATTTCAGACTTTTGTTTCTCTAATTTTTTAATTTGAGAATCTGAATTCCATAGTTTAATTATCTCAGAACGTTTAAGCTTACCTATATTAGCCTTCCGTATTTCTTCTTGTCTAGCTTCTATTTTAGATTTAACATCATTCAATTGCTGTATCAAAGACGCATTATCCTTTTGAGCATCTGCTGTATTTGGACTAGCTGCATTAGACTTTGGCTGAGAACTGTTTTTATATTTTTGAGATAGAATGTTTATCATTCCAGATGCTTTATTATTATTTAGCACGGAAAGTTCTCTATCTGTTAAACTCTTTGGTCCAGACTCTGCCAATTTTTTAGCAAGGTATTCTTTTTGATCTTTAGATAAAGTTGCAAAATCACC
>Ga0070754_10001108_pt1 | contig 22214 bp, 20 predicted proteins | sample VirMetDEL_Sep_01_FD_75181 | JGI IMG/M metagenome (GOLD analysis project Ga0070754, IMG submission 75181) | Aqueous microbial communities from the Delaware River and Bay under freshwater to marine salinity gradient to study organic matter... | ecosystem: Environmental > Aquatic > Marine >... | reverse complement strand
GCTCAGGCTGGTAATGTCTTCCAGCATGGCGAGCATTTCCTGGGATTTGGCGCCGTCATCGAGGGATGCAACGATCTCGAACGGCTGGGTGACCTTTTCCAGATAGGTTTTCAGTTGCGCTTTGAGATTGGAGTCCAACATGAGCAGCGTTCCCCTTCTTGCATAATTCAGGTAATAAAACGCCCGGACGGTTTACGCCCAGGCGTTGGGGCTCGGACCGATGAATCGTCCGAAATACAGCACAGTGGCGCTGCGGCCAAGCGCAGCGCCCAGACGGCTGTTTAAATCTTGCCGACCAGATCCAGCGACGGGGCCAGAGTGGCTTCGCCTTCTTTCCACTTGGCTGGGCAGACTTCGCCTGGGTGAGCGGCGGTGTACTGAGCGGCTTTCAACTTGCGCAGCGTCTCACTGACATCGCGGGCGATTTCGTTGGAATGAATCTCAACGGTTTTGATCACGCCTTCCGGGTTGATCAGGAAGGTGCCGCGCAGCGCCAGACCCTCTTCTTCGATGTGCACACCGAAAGCGCGAGTCAACTGGTGCGTCGGGTCGCCGATCAGCGGGAACTGGGCCTTGCCGACCGCAGGGGAAGTCTCGTGCCAAACCTTGTGGGAGAAGTGGGTATCGGTGGTAACGATATACACCTCGGTACCGGCCTTCTGGAACTCGGCGTAGCTGTTGGCAGCGTCTTCGATCTCGGTCGGGCAGTTGAAGGTAAAGGCTGCCGGCATGAAGATCAGCACCGACCATTTGCCCTTAAGGGACTCTTCGGTGACTTCGATGAACTTGCCATTGTGGAAAGCGTTGACTTTGAACGGCTGGACTTGGGTGTTGATCAGAGACATCTACTAACTCCTTTTGGGATTCAGAATTTAACGGCGCCTAAGATAGCGCACGAAACCAGATACAGTTAATTGATTGAGAAAATAGATTCGATAGAGTACTTCTATCTTATCGCTATCAATCTACGGCGGCCCGTAAGACAACACTATCGCCCGACAATTCAGGCGAGGGTCCGTACTCTAGCCGCTACCGCTCACGGCCAGAAGGCCCGAATTCCAGCGACGCCCTGCGCACCAACCTGAGCGGCCCTCGCCACATCACTCGGACCAAGGCCGCCCAGCAGATATGCAGGCTGAGCGAAGCCTAGCAGCAATTGGGCGGCGCATTGCCACCCCAAAGGCCTCGCTTCGGGGTGCGAGGCGGTAGCAAGTATCGGCGAGAGCACAATGAAATCAACCCCCATCTGCCTCGCCAGATCTAACTCGGCCAAATCGTGACATGACGCGGCGAGCCATCGCTCCGGTTCTATGGGCCTGCACGCGCCGGCGTACCTACGCAGCTGCGAGGCCGTTAGATGCCAGCCGGCGTCTGGAAAATCATGGGCCCACTCCAATGGCCCTTTAAGCATTACCTGCGCACGCCCCGCACACATCTCCAGCACTTGAGCTGCCAGCGCTCGGTACCGAGCGTCCGACAGCGAGGGGCAGCGTAGCTGCAGCATCCGACCCCCTGCATCCAACACGGACGCCACACCGCAAAGCAGCTCCTGTGGCGCCAAGTTGTCCGGGGTAATCAGGTACGACTTCGGCAGGCGAGCCGCAGCGATGATCGGCCGGTTCGCCGCGGGAAAGTCATAACGCGGCAGATCCTCCGCAGCCACCCAAGCCAACGGCTGCCCCTCGGCCCCGTGCGGCTCGCCGACAAACTCAAGCACTTCCCAGACGTCGAGGAGCACCTGCTTGTCTGGATAGTCATGGCGGACTTGAATCAGGGGTCTCGCAGCAATTACTACAATGCCCAATTCTTCTGCCAGTTCCCGCGCGAGCGCAACCTCTGCAGTCTCACCTTCCTCGACCTTGCCGCCGGGGAACTCCCATAGCCCACCTTGGTGCTTGTCCAGGGGGCGCTTGGCGATCAGCACGTGACCGTTGGCGCCACGGATCACGCCGGCGGCGACGTGGAGCCGTTTCATGTTCCGACACCAAACGGAGGACCGCCCGTCGCCGGGACCTGCCGCAGCAGTTTATTCACCATGCCGATTGCCAACGGATCAGGTGCGGTATTCGGCATTGATCCGCACGTATTCGTGAGAGAGGTCCGTGGTCCAGATTGTCTCGCTGCAATCACCGCGACCGAGTTCGATACGGATCGCGATTTCCTCCTCAGCCATGACCGCGGCGCCCTGCTCTTCCGTATAGCTCGGCGAACGTCCACCCTGACTGGCAATACATATGGCGCCCAGATAGACATCGATCTTGCTCACATCCAGCTCTGGAACGCCTGCACGACCGACTGCCGCCAGAATGCGCCCCCAGTTCGGATCGGAGGCGAACAGTGCTGTTTTGATCAGCGGCGAGTGCGCGACGGCATAACCAACGTCGAGGCACTCCTGATGGTTGCGCCCGCCGTTGACCTGGACGGTGACGAACTTGGTGGCACCTTCGCCGTCACGAACGATGGACTGAGCCACTTCCATGCTGACATCGAAGACCGCCTGTTTGAGCTTAGTGAACAGCTCACCAGAGGCTTCAGTGATTTCAGCGACGTCAGCCTTGCCGGTAGCGATCAGCATGCAGAAGTCGTTGGTCGAGGTGTCGCCGTCGATGGTGATACGGTTGAACGACTTGTTGGCCGCATCCCGCAGCAGATCCTGCAATACGGGCTGAGCAACCTTCGCATCGGTTGCGATATAGCCAAGCATGGTCGCCATATTGGGACGGATCATGCCGGCACCTTTGGAAATACCGGTCACGGTAACCGTCACGCCAGCGTGCTCGAATTGACGGCTCGCGCCCTTGGGCAGCGTGTCTGTAGTCATGATGCCGGTGGCGGCTTCGGCCCAGTGATTTTCATCGAGGTCGGCCAGCGCTGCGGGAAGCGCCGCCTCGATCTTCTCAACTGGCAGCAACTCACCGATGACGCCGGTTGAAAACGGCAGGATTGCATCGGCGTTAACGCCAGCCAACGTGGCCAGGCTGGCACAGCTGCGGATGGCTGCCTGCATTCCAGGCTCACCAGTTCCAGCGTTAGCGTTTCCTGTATTGGTCAGTAGGTAACGTACCGTTCCCTGAGCCCGCTGCTTCGCAAGAATGACGGGCGCTGCGCAAAAGGCGTTGAGGGTGAATACACCCGCGACCGTTGAGCCTTCAGCGCAACGCATCACTACGACGTCCTTGCGGCCAGGTCGCTTGATACCCGCCGAAGCGATGCCGAGCTCGAAACCGGGAACCGGGTGCAGTGTAGGTAGGGGACCAAGACCGACAGCCATTGATGCGCTCCTTCAGAAGGATGGATGGCCTTCGGCCACCGAAAATCAGGGAGAAAAACGCCGCGAGCGGCTAGGGCCGGTCGCGGCGCGGGTCAACACAGAAGGGTCAGCTTACTGAACCTGTCCGTGGCAATGCTTGTACTTCTTTCCGGACCCGCATGGGCAAGGTTCGTTGCGCCCGATCTTTTGCTCGGTACGCGTGGGAGCTGTAGCTGCCGCTACATCGCCCTCAGCCTCTGGATCCTCTTGGTCTACTTCCAGCGCCGAAACCTCGGCATGCTGAAACTGCATACGCTGCGCCAGCTCTTCAGCGTCGCGGCGCAAACGCTGCTCCTCCTCGGCTGGGTCTTCGCGACGAACCTGCACATGGGACAGAACCCGAATGCTGTCGCGCTTGATGGACTCGAGCAGTTCCTGAAACAGCGTAAAGGACTCGCGCTTGTATTCCTGTTTCGGGTTTTTCTGAGCGTAGCCGCGCAGGTGGATACCATGACGCAGATGATCCATCGTCGACAGGTGATCCTTCCACAGATCGTCGAGTACGCGCAGGACAATCTGCTTCTCGAAAGTGCGCAGCGCCTCGGCGCCAGCCAATTCTTCTTTCTCGTTGTAGGCCGCTATCAGCGCCTCGAGGATGCGCTCGCGCAGCGTCTCCTCATACAGCTTCTCGTCTTCGTCAAGCCACTGCTGGACCGGTAGCCGCACTCCGAAGTCACTGTAGAGCACCGCTTCGAGCCCACTGATGTCCCATTGTTCGGGCAGCGACTGCGGCGGAATGTGCTGATTGATGGAGTAATCGAGTGCCTCGCGGCGGAATTCGCTGATGGTCTCTCCGATTTCCTCGGCGGCCAGCAGACTGTTGCGCATGTGATAGATCACCTTGCGCTGCTCGTTGGCGACGTCGTCGTATTCGAGCAATTGCTTGCGCATGTCGAAGTTGCGGCCTTCGACTTTGCGCTGAGCTTTTTCGATGGCATTGGTCACCATGCGATGCTCAATCGCCTCACCGGACTCCATGCCCAGTGCCTTCATGAAGTTCTTCACCCGATCCGAGGCGAAGATGCGCATCAGACTGTCTTCCAGCGACAGGTAGAAGCGACTCGAACCGGCGTCGCCCTGGCGTCCGGCGCGCCCACGCAGCTGGTTGTCGATACGGCGCGACTCGTGACGCTCGGAGGCGATCACATGCAGGCCACCCGCCTCGAGTACGGCCTGATGACGCTTCTGCCAGTCGGATTTGATTTGCGCGACCTGATCATCCGTTGGATTCTCGAGCGCCGCCACTTCAACTTCCCAGTTGCCGCCGAGCAGGATGTCGGTGCCTCGTCCTGCCATGTTGGTAGCAATGGTCACCGCACCCGGGCGTCCCGCCTGCGCAATGATTTCCGCTTCTTTGTCGTGGTGCTTGGCGTTTAGCACCTTGTGTTCGATGCCTTCGCTGACCAGCAGACGCGAGACATATTCAGATGTTTCGATGGTTGCAGTGCCCACCAGAACGGGACGACCGTTGTTCTGGCAATCCTTGATGTCCGCGATGATGGCAGCGAACTTCTCTTCCTGGGTCAGATAGACCAGGTCGTTGTAATCCTTACGTGCCAGCGGCTTGTTGGTCGGAATCACCATTACCGGCAGGTTGTAGATCTGCATGAATTCGAACGCTTCTGTGTCTGCAGTACCGGTCATGCCCGATAGCTTTTTATACAGACGGAAGTAGTTCTGGAAGGTGGTCGACGCAAGCGTCTGGCTTTCCGGTTGGATCGGAAGCCCTTCTTTGGCTTCGATGGCCTGATGCAGGCCCTCGGAAAGGCGACGACCTGGCATGGTCCGACCGGTGTGCTCGTCAATCAACAACACCTGGTTATTCTGGACGATGTACTCGACGTTGCGATGGAACAGCTTGTGCGCTCGCAGGCTGGAATACACGTGGGTCAACAAGCCGAGGTTGTGGGCGGAATACAGACTCTCGCCTTCGGCGAGCAGCTCTGCCTTGGTCAGCATTTCCTCGACGAATTGGTGACCCGATTCGTTCAATTCGACCTGGCGTGTCTTTTCGTCGATCGAGAAGTGACCTTCCTGGGTAACGACGCCCTCTTCCTCTTCTATGTGCTGCTTGAGCAGAGGGATCAGCTGGTTGATTTGCTGATAGAGCTTGGAACTGTCTTCAGCCTGGCCGGAGATGATCAGTGGCGTGCGGGCTTCATCGATAAGGATCGAGTCGACTTCGTCGATGACCGCAAAATTGAGTTCGCGCTGGTTCTTTTCTTCGAGGCTGAACGCCATGTTGTCGCGCAGATAGTCGAAGCCGAACTCGTTGTTCGTACCGTAGGTGATATCGGCGGCGTACGCAGCTCGCTTCTCTTGCGGCGGCTGGAAAGGTGTGACGATACCAACCGTCAAGCCCAGGAACTCATACAGCGGACGCATCCAGTTGGCATCGCGACGCGCCAGGTAATCGTTCACTGTAACGACATGTACGCCTTTGCCCGCCAGTGCGTTGAGGTATACGGCCAAGGTCGCTACCAGCGTCTTGCCCTCACCGGTACGCATCTCAGCAATTTTGCCTTCATGGAGCGTCATGCCGCCGATCAACTGTACATCGAAGTGGCGCATGCCCATCACACGCTTGCCTGCTTCGCGGCAAACGGCAAACGCTTCGGGAAGAATCTGGTCGAGGGTCTCGCCTTGGCCGAGGCGGGCCTTGAACTCTTCGGTCTTGCTCCGCAACTGCTCATCGGAGAGAGACAGCATCTGCTCTTCGAGCGCATTGACGGATTGAACCGCCTTGAGCATGCGCTTGACCTCACGCTCATTTTTGCTACCAAAGAGCTTCTTCATTAAAGGCGCAAACATATCGACAAAGACTTCCATGCTGGGGATGGAGGCACGGCCGCAGGGCCACCACGGCTTCGTGCAAAGGAGGCATTCTACTCGGAAACGTCCGAGAGGAAAGATGCCTACTGCGCAGCTGAGCCAGCCAATGGCGCCAGGAGCCTGGCGAGCCGGTCGTAGGTTTGGCGGGTGACAGTACGATCAGAAGGCTATTGCAGGGTTCTGCTAATATGCTGGCTCTTCACTCATGAGCGTCAACCATGTCGTTTCGCCCCCTGCCGGCCCGAGCCTCTGCGTCGCTGCTGCGCGAGGCCAAACCGCTAAAAGCGCTGTTTGGCGAAGCGAAGCGACTGGATCGACTACAGCAACTGGTCGACGGACAGTTGCAGCCCGCAGCACGAGAGTTTTGTCGTGTGGCCTCATGGCGCGAAGGGACACTGCTGCTGATCGTTACCGACAGCCACTGGGCAACGCGACTGCGCTACCAACAACGACGCTTACAACGGCAACTGCTGTGTCTGGAAGAATTCAGCGGCCTGAGCCGTATCCAGTTCAAAGTACAGCCCCCCGAAACGCCGCGGCACAAACCCAGGCCGCCGCCAGCACTGTCGGCGCGAGCAGCAGACAATATCCAGGAAACCGCTCGTGGCATTAAGGACCCCAAGCTCAGGGCCGCGCTTGAGCGGCTCGCCAGCCACGCCCGCCCCGACAGAGATGCTTGAACAGCATCCGCAGGCACCACGGCCACATGCCTGGCAATTGAAAGTCGCACCCCGTGCGAGCCAGCGTTAGGATGTCTGCCGAATCATGGTGAAAAGAGGTTTCAATGGTTAACTATTCGCACGCCACCTCGCCATGCTGATCGGCGCGTTGCTAGTCGCAACCTGGCTGATCCTATTGATTCGGTACCCCCTTCGAGCGGTACCGATTTCGCTGGGAGCGCTGCTTGGCCTTGGTATCGTTGCGGCCTGGGTGATCTGGCAAGAACAACGGGAAGAGCAGCTGCTTGCTCAACTCCAGGTGCGGATGTCGTATGCACCAACGAGCTGCCCGGCCGGACAACCGTTGCTCATCATTCTGGACAACCATAGCCCCAAGCCAATGCGCAAGCTGAGTTGGGAGGTAGCCGCCTACTCTCCCGGTTCCAGCCTTAATCTGGTGACTTCCAACTATGACGCGCCGCAATACCGTGGCCCGGGGGACCTGCAACCCGGCCAACGCTGGCAATCCTGCGCCCCGCTACCACCGTTGCGCTCAGGCTACCGGAGCAGCAACCTAGACTTTCGCGCCGAGCGGCTTCGAGGCCACTTCGCCAATTGAGATGACAGTTTGACACCTCGACGCTTTTCAATCTTAGCCAGGCAGCTTATGCTGTATGGATAAACAGTACCCCATTCATTTGAGCCGAGGTGGCAGATGGCCGTCGAAGTTGTGTACCGCAGCAGCCGGGACCTGGAGCGCTTGTTCATGGATAAAGCCGAAGCCGATCGTCACGACAAAATGCTCGAGCTGGCCGAAGCCCTGGCTGCGGCACTGCAGAAGGCTACGCCTTCACTGAGCGAACAGCAGGCCGACGACATTGGCATCTTTATGGCCCGACACCGTGACCTGTTTGCGAAGGCCTTTAAAAACAATCCGGAGGCATTGGACGAGCTGCCAGCTTCCGCCACGCCATCCTGAGACATTATGGCCCTGCGGTGATCCGTCGCAAGGAACACGTGCAGCGGGCGAAACTAGTTAATCGGTACTAGGTCCATTGGGGGCAGTCATCCAATCAGGTACCGGCATGAACAGTCCTTTCCAAAAAATCAGCGATGTGTTTCAGCCAGACTACAACGTCAATTTCAGCATCCAGAAACCCGACGGAAGTATTCTGCTGACCCTGACCGACACGGCAGGTGTGGCAGTGAAGCGTTTCATCAGCTCCAGCCAATGGCGGGACCAGCAGCAGCTCGAACGCTTGATCACCAGCCTGCAGTTCAGCCTCGCCATCGAACGAGGCGGACAGACCAGCTCTTATCGCCTGACCAAGCATTCGCACTCAGCCGCACAGTAATGCCGGGAGGCTCTGCACTTCCGACGATCAGCTTCTAGACGATCAGCTTCTAATTAAACAAGAACAAAAGTTAGCCTCCCTCCGCCGGAGCAGTGCAGCCGGCGCCTGTCATGATTCGCGGCAAGCATCTAGCCCTTCATTCCCGGACGAGGGTCACAGCCAGGCCAAAGCCTTGGCTCGTGCGACCGCCTGCGTACGTCTGGCCACCCCGAGTTTGGTATTGATTCGTCGGGCATGGGTCTTGACTGTATGCAGAGAAATAAACAGTTGCTCGGCAATCTCCTGGTTCGAACACCCCTGGGCGATGAGACGCAGGACCGTGAGCTCGCGGTTGCTCAGGATGGCCTCATCGCCGGGGGCAGCGCTTTCTTCAGGCTCACGCTCAAATTGCAGCAAACGATCACGCAGGCTTTCCCCCTTTCCTGCAGGCAACATCCTGGCAAGCCATTGTGGTTGGCGATGCTGCAACTCGTACAACGGCTTGACCAGATGCTGCCTTGCTGCCTCGCCGAGCGCTTTGCGAAGTTCCAGCTCCGCTTCGTCATGCTGGCCATCCATTTGAAGCGCTTCGGCGAGCGTGAAGCGACACTCACAGGCCAGCCCCAACCGCTGCGAACGGAGGTTTTGCTCGATAAGTTCACGCAGCGTGTCGATGGCCAACGCACCCCGGTCGGACAGTAGGTCGATCACCGCAAGGTAGCGCTGAACCCGCGGCAGCAACTCGTAGAACCCAGAAGGTGCGATATACGTGTGCCCATCGTAAAGTTCGAGCACCTGTATAAACACGGCCCTGGCCTTCTTCAATTGCCCCTGATGCAACCACGTCAGTCCAGTTATCAACGGCAGAATGCCGCGGAAACGGGCCTCCGGCACGTGTCGCCACTGTGCTAACCGCTCGGCCTCTCGCAGCCAATGGTAGGCCGTAGGGAACTCCTGATTGCGAGCTGCCAGCTCCGCCAGCCCGGCATAACCGAAGAATACATATGAATCACCACAGGTTTCCGTCTCGACTCGACCCTGCTGAAACGCCTCGCGGGCAGGCTCGTCGAGCCCCTGATAGGCCAGAAGATGGCCCCGTAGCAGCTTCAGCCGGCCGATGATCGGGCTATGACCGACACCGTCGCGTAGCACCATCAGCGACTCTTCGAGCACCCCAACGGCTCGCTCGAACTCGCCGGTAATTTCCAGCAGTTGGATTCGATCGATGCTGAGCATCGCTTCATACAGCACGCTGCCCTTAAGCCGGGCAAGCTTCATGCCTTCGCTATTGTAATGCTGGGCCAACTCGAGCTGGCTTTCGGCTATCGCCTGCTGGGACAACGCCTGATAACAAAGCACCCGTTGCGCCCAAGCGTGATCAGACAGGACCTCCAGAGCCTGAAGGCAATAGTCCCTGGCCTCAGGCTCGCCACGCAAACGCGCTAGAAAACCGCGCAACGCTTGCCACTGAGCAAGCAGCTGCGCCTGACGTCGAGCATCGGGTTGAGGAAAGAACTTGGCCAGATCGGCCAGGCAGTCATCCACTTCGTCTAACCGAGCCGAAATGATTAAAGCCCAGCCATGCAACACGATCAGCCGGGTCGTGCTGTTGAACAAATCTTGCGGAAGTTCACTGCGCCACTTCATGAAATGCGAAACGTTGTCGCCGATGAGCAGCTGCTCCTGCCCGTAGCGCTGTAAGAAGTTGGCTGCGACTTCTGGCTGTCCTGCCCACAGGGCATGCTCCACCGCCTCACGCATTTCACCGCGATTGGCAAACCACTGACAGGCACGCAGGTGCGTCTGGGTGGGTGATGCTACACCTGGCATGCGCTGCAACATCAACGCTAGCGGCCGCCACAGGCGATACCATTCACCACAGTTGTCCGTTTGGCGAATGAACAGCTGGGACGTCTTGAGCACATCGAGAAGGTCATTTCCTATGCCGTCGAGGACATGCTCACACAGCAGCGATGAAAAGCGCGGCATGCGCGCCAACGCGAACAGCGCGCGGCAGATCTCCTCACTCTGCCCCTCAAGCACTTCGCGCTGCACATAATCCCGCAGCAATGACGTACCGGCGGTCAACCGCTCACGAACCGCCTGCTCATCTGCATTCAATAACAGCAAACTGACACCGGCCAACCACCCTTCGCTGCCCGCCAACAATTGCTTGAACGTGTCATCGGCGAGCTCCAGACGGTGTGCTTTGAGCAACAACCGCAGCTCGCCAGCCGTCAGCGCCAGCGCCTCGGCTTCCAGCTCGAACAAGTCACCTTGCAGCAATAGCCTGGGCAGCTTCCAAGCGGGCTGCCGACGGCTGCTAACCCACCAGCTGACGGATTCGGGTCCCCTTTCGATAAGCAAGTCGAGGCAGGCATCGAACGGCACGGTTACCTCTCTTGGATAATCATCCAACATGATCCAAAGCTGCCGCGGAAAATCATTCAGCAGGTTGATGAGATCTTGCTGAACATCCCCGCTCTCTAAAGTTGTACCGCTTAATACCCGGCGCAGCTGTGTACACAGAGCTTCTGCAGAGAAAGGCCTGCCGCCGAGATCAAGCCAAACAAGATGTGTATCGGCCGGCACCATTCGCGCGCACTCGTTCATGAGTACGCTCTTGCCAAACCCGGCCGGTGCGCAGATCAAACGCAGTCGACAACGGGTCTCGAGCAGAGCATCGACGAGTCGTGGCCTTGGTATATGGAGCGGTGGAAGACGTGGAATAGTCGCAACTTGAACCTGCGCAGCGGCTTCTGTGCTGAGGGAACCAGGGTTGAAGCGTACGGACATAGCGAGGTTTCTCTTATTCGTATCAGTCCATTGAGAAGCGCATTGAGCGCTGCGTCAGCACCCACTCCAGGGCCAGTCGACATGGTCGTATCGGTGCGCTTGCGCGGTAATAACCTGCACGATTGTGGCTCTTTTGTCGACTCGCCTTGCAAGCAAAACCGCTCGGACTGTTTGGATACCGATCTCTAATGGCTGAAAAATATCACTCCTGCTGTGCCGAAAATAAAAAAGGCGGCCAACTGGCCGCCTTATTCACCGTACAGATGATACTTGATCAGCGCACCCCTGCATTACGCAATGCAGCAGGCGTAAAGTCGCGGGCCGACGCTTTGTAGCCGAACTCGTGCGCTGGTTCTTCATTACTCAAGCCGATGGCGATATAGCGCCCCGAGATAATGTCGTAAAGCGCCTCGAAGGCATAGGCCGGCACCTTGTGCTGATAGTACTGCAACATGTGCGCCTCCCCGACGCGCCACAATTGGCCGCGGCCGTCGTACAACTCGGATTGCACAATAGTCCAGGTATCTTCATCTACGAAGAAACGACGCTTGGCGTAGATGTTGCGCTCACCCTCCTTAAGGTTAGCTTCGATCTCCCAGACACGATGCAACTCGTAACGCGCGAGATCCTGATTGACGTGACCGGCTTTCAGAATGTCGCTGTACTGCACGTCGCTAGAATTGATCTCGTAGCTGTTGTAAGGGATATACAACTCCTTCTTACCGACCAGCTTCCAATCGTAGCGATCAGGCGCACCGCTAAACATGTCGAAGTTGTCAGTAGTCCGCATGCCGTCTGCTGCGGTACCTGGACCGTCATAGGCGACCTGCGGGGCACGACGCACACGACGCTGGCCGGCGTTATAAATCCAGGCCTGACGCGGCTCTTTCACCTGATCCAGCGAATCGTGTACGAGCAGAACGTTACCAGCAAGACGCGACGGTGCTGTTACCCGCTGCTTAAAGAAAAGCAACGCGTTCTTCGCGCGCTCTGCATCCAGATCCGTCATGTCGCTGGGGAAAGCCACTTCGTCTTCGAAGTGCACCAAGGTGTAACTACCGTTGGTTTGCGGGGTTGCCTGGACAATGTTACGGCGAACATTACCGCCGCGGTACCGCGTAATATGGTTCCAGACGACCTCCAGGCCGTTCTTCGGGATAGGGAACGCGTAGTAGCGGCTGTCGGAAAAATTGGCGATTCCGTTACCACCGTCAACCAACTCAGTATTTAAAGCGCTTTTTTTGGCTGCTTCGTAGATGCGGTCGGGCACTGCTGCAGTGCGGTGGGTTGGAAAGACCCGCATCTTGTACGTTTCTGGATAACGCTTGAACATCGCCTGCTGGCCCGCCGTCAGCTTGTCCTTATATTGATCGACATTCTGCGCGGTGATAACGAACTCAGGCTGTTCGCTTTTGAAGGGATTGGTCAGATGCCCGTCATCCAGTGGTGCGGCATCGGTCGACAAACCGCCTGTCCAGGCGGGAATCGTTCCTTCGGCGTTACCCGCCTTCTCGGCACCGAGTGGAGTCAGGGTATTGCCGAGCTTTGCGGCTTCTTCTGGAGAGACTGCAGCCATCACGCTGCTTGCCAGCAGCGAGAAGGCCAAGACACTGAATAATTTTTTTGTTGTTTTCATACGCTTCCAGTTCCTCTTGATCTTGTTTTGGCCGGAGGCCTTGTATGTAGACTGGCGCGTAGCGGAGCTCTCATTAGAGCTCCGTACGGCGATACTGAAATAGCCTCCTTAGAAGTTCACGCCCATGCTCAGGGCAAGAAAGTCGCGATCAACCAGCGTGTTGTAGTCGCCACCGAAGAAATCGGTATAGGACAGGCTGGCCGTATAGCGGTTCTGATAGACAGCGTCGACGCCAACGCTCACAGCTTTCGAGCCTTCGTTGAACAGACCGTTCGGTCCGTAACCGTCCACATCGTGAGAGAAGGACACGTTTGGCGTGAGGTTTACGCCAGCGAATACGTTGCTGTAATCCGCAAGTGCACGCAGGCGGTAGCCCCAGGAATTGGCAGTTACGAAGCCTTCATCACCGTACGCAGCAAGTTGAGTAGCGTCGTCCGGCGTTCCGTAGATCGAGTCCCGGCCATAACGCAGCTCGCTTGTACTCTCCAAGGCACCTACGTGAGCGTAGCCAATCTCGCCCACTACGGTCACCCGCCCGGCGCCCAGAACTTGGTCAAAGAAATGGGTGAACGTCGTCTGAACTTGGGTGATCTCTTTACGGTTGTAACCCCGATTGTCCGCGCCGAACCGACTAGCTACGGGCGATGTACCTGGCGCAATCGGATTGAGCACGGCACGGGTTACGTCGGTGGTATTGATTTGAACCGGAGCGTTAGGGCGGTAGCTCACTTCACCGGACCAAGCTGTTCCAGTAGGCAGTGTGGTCGAGAAGCTCAGACCGTACAGACGGATGTCTTCAGGATATTCGAGATAGTACTGTCCATTTCCTAACATCACGCTCTGAGCCAATCCTGAAACGGAAGGGCCGTATGCTGGATTGCCAAAACAGCCAGGCCCTCCCCCAAATGCGCCGCACACTTGCCCGAGAATCCCACCAAGAGGTCCAGCAAGGGGGTTTCCGTTGCCCAATGCGCCAGCAGTGTCTAGGCCCGCGCTCTGCGTGCTAACAATAGGCGTACGGCTGTGATAGTTCATGAAATAAGCGCCGTATTCGGTTGCATCTCCAAGCCAACGCAGCGCCATTCCGAACTGGCCGGAATCTCGAGCATCTCGATCACCGCCACGAGGCATGACCACGCCCTCCGACGTCACGTCAAACCCTTGCCCAAACGCAGCGGCAGCCGGCTGCAGCCCCGCAATTGCAGCGCTGCCGACGTGGTAGTTACTGTCACAACCGTCCTGTACAACATCCGAGCCGAAGAACGTACCGCAGTTATCGACAATCGTTTGATCCCACTCAAGCTGGTAGAACGCCTCCATGCTTAACCGATCACTAATACTCTGCGACACATAAAGCATGTTTACCGGGATCAAGCCTTCCTTGATCTCGGCGCCAGGACGGCGGAACGCTGCTGCATCTAGCGGGTTGATCGAGTTGATCGAGTTGCCAATGAACGTGCTTTCGCCCCAGCTGACAACCTGCTTACCAACGCGGACGGTGCCAGGCAGGTCACCCAAGTAATAGTTGTGGTAAAGGAAAGCATCTAGAATTTGAGCACCGGAGGATTGCGCAGCCTCTTTACGATTGCTGTCGCTGATGTCCTTGAACAGACGGTTTTCATCCTTCAGTTCGAAGTCGTACCAGTATTTGCCACGAATAAAGGCACCGCTATCGCCATAGCGCAGTTCCAGGTCGTGAATACCTTTGAAAATCTTGGAGAAGGTCTCGCCCTTCTTGAAGTTCAAACGGCCGTCATCACCAGTCTGCGTGTATCCAGTACCGCCATTATTAATGCCTACCAAATCCATATCCCGGTCCGTCGTCGACCAGCTGGCGCCGATCGACATCGCCGAGTCCAACTGCCCCTCCACTTCCCCAATATTGAACGTGACAGCGTAAGCGGGTGATGCAATGCCCAACGCGACCGCGAGGGCCAGGGTCTTGGGCTGGAAGATTCCTTGCCTTGTTGTTTTTGTCATGAGGCGCTCCTGGTTGGTTCGAAGTACGTTCACCCTAACCACACGAAGGCAGAGGGTTAAGCGCACTAAGGTTTGATTTGCTTTGTCACTCTTAAGTATGAATGGCCTTCCTAGCACTGGCCTGCAACCGGATAGCTGCCAGCGCAGCGGATGACCTTCGACGAAGCTACCCGAGAGCTTAGCCGCCAGTCAAAGAGACGCAACCCTCTAAATAGAGCAGTTGCGATGCTGTTCGCGAGGATTTAGGCGGAGCTGAGCGCAACTGGTCGCCGTTTACTCGAACAGCCGAGCTTTACGCGGGCACAGGCACTATCCGCAGCGACGAACAAACTCGCAGCGATGCGCAAGAGCGTTACCAAAGCGCAACGCGTGAGACGAAACGAAACAGCCGGAAGGGAATGGAACGCCAACGCTTACAGAGACCAGAACCGCTGCCGAGGCGCGAAGGTAGAGCGAGACAGCCTGCCGGAAGGAAGCCTTTACGCCGATGCGAAAAAGACCACCGCGCATTTTTATCGCTCAGGTCCGAAGCCGCGATCCGTACGTCTACAGATGCGCGACTTATAGTGCCAGTGGGTAACTCGTCACATACCTTTAACAGCAAAAATGCCAGGCGCGTTCCGCCAGTAACCCTTGTAGTCCATGCCATAGCCGAACACGTAGCGATCGACGCAGCTGAGCCCAACATAATCAGCCTTAAGATCTGGACGCGCCTTGCGCTGATGATCCTTATCGACCAGCACCGCAGTGTGCACAGCGGCAGCGCCGGCATGCCGGCAGAAATCAATGATCGCGCCGAGCGTGTGCCCTTCGTCGAGGATGTCATCGATAATCAGCACATCACGATCCATGAACGAGATTTCTGGCTTGGCTTTCCAGAACAGCTCCCCTCCGCTGGTCTCGTTGCGATAACGCGTCGCATGCAGGTAGGAGAGTTCCAGCGGGAAGTTCAGCTTGGTAACCAGCTTACCGGAGAAAATCAGCCCCCCGTTCATCACGCAGAACACCACAGGGTTTCGGTCGGCCAGTTCAGCATTGATTTTCACGGCCACCGCGTCGATTGCCGCTTCGACCTCGGCGTCGGAATAAAGGCAGTCGGCTTCAGCCATGATCTGGCGAACGTGTGCAAGATCGACGGACATGGCGATGCTCCAAGACAGTTGAAAGATGAAGCAGCTCGATCAGCCGCCCTCAAATGAAGGGGCGCGACGATACCCATGCATCCAGGCACAGGGCAAGCCCTCCCGGATACATGAATAGCCGCTAACACCCTGATGCATTAATCTACGCCGGTTTATTTGACCGCCGGAGCCAACCATGACCACTCGAGAGATCCGCCACCCGCTTATTCGCCACAAACTTGGGTTGATGCGCCGTGCCGATATCAGTACCAAGAATTTTCGCGAACTGGCGCAGGAGGTTGGCTCGATCCTGACGTACTAAGCGACTCGCGACTTGCCGTTGGAAAACTACAGCATCGACGGCTGGTGCGGCCCGGTCCAGGTTGAAAAGATTTCTGGCAAGAAGATTACCGTTGTGCCGATTCTCCGTGCGGGAATAGGCATGCTCGACGGTGTACTCAGTCTGATACCAGGTGCCAAGGTCAGCGCGGTCGGCATTGCACGCAATGAGGAAACTCTGCAGGCGCATACTTACTTAGAGCGCCTCGTCGATGATCTCGACCAACGCCTGGCGATGATCATCGATCCGATGTTGGCGACCGGCGGATCGATGGTTGCAGCGATCGACATGCTGAAAAAGGCCGGGTGCAAGGAAATCCGCGCCCTGGTGCTGGTGGCTGCACCGGAAGGCATAGAGGCCGTGGAAAAGGCACACCCGGACGTCACCATCTATACCGCCTCCATTGATGACCGCCTGGACGAGAACGGCTACATCATGCCCGGCCTGGGCGATGCCGGAGACAAGATCTTCGGCACCAAGCAGAAGGACATCTGAGATGCCGCAACCCATGGAAGAATCGCTAGGTCGCCAGGTGCTGGCCGGTGCGCAGATGCTGTTCGTGGCGTTCGGCGCGCTGGTGCTGATGCCGCTGATTACCGGGATGGACCCCAACGTCGCGCTGTTCACCGCCGGTATTGGCACCCTGTTGTTTCAACTGGTCACCAAACGCCAGGTTCCCGTATTCCTGGCGTCGAGCTTCGCTTTCATCGCGCCAATCATCGCCGCCAAGGGCGACTTTGGTCTGCCAGCGGTGCTTGGCGGCGTGGTAGCGGCCGGCATCGTTTACATGTTTCTCGGCTTTGCGGTGCGCCTGAAAGGCCCTGGATTCATAGACCGGCTACTACCTCCCGTAGTGATCGCACCGGTGATCATCTCCATCGGCCTCGCCCTGTCGCCCGTCGCAGTAAATATGGCCATGGGCAAAGCCGGTGACGGCAGCGCTCAGCTCGTGCCCTACACCACGGCCATGATGATCTCAATGCCCGCCCTGCTGACCACCCTGCTAGTGGCTGTCCTCGGCAAAGGTTTATTCCGGCTGGTGCCGATCCTGGCTGGCGTCGCTGTGGGCTATGGTCTGTCGTTCGCGTTTGGTGTCGTGGATACGACCGGGATCGCGGCAGCACCATGGCTGGCAGTGCCGAACTTCGTCACACCGGAATTCCACTGGGGTGCAATTCTGTTCATGGTCCCGGTCGCGCTAGCACCCGCTATCGAGCACATCGGTGGCGTGGTGGCGATTGGTGGCGTGACGGGCCACAACTTCATCAAGAAACCGGGGCTGCACCGCACGCTCCTGGGTGACGGCCTGGCGACTTCAGCAGCGGGATTGTTCGGCGGCCCGCCTAACACCACGTATGCGGAAGTGACCGGCGCGGTGATGCTCACCAAGAACTACAACCCGAAAATCATGACCTGGGCGGCGGTCTTCGCCATTGTCCTGGCATTCATTGGGAAGTTTGGAGCTGGACTGCTGAGCATTCCGGTGCCAGTCATGGGCGGCATCCTCTGCCTGTTGTTCGGTTCAATCGCGGTGGTTGGCCTGAGCACACTGATTCGCCATCAGGTGGACCTGGCCGAAGCGCGCAACCTCATCATCGTGTCCGTGACGCTGGTGTTCGGCATCGGCGGTATGACGTTCGGCTACGGGGAATTCAGCCTGTCCGGTATCTCGTTATGCGCCATCATCGCGCTGTTACTCAACTTGGTGCTGCCCGGCGGTGAAGGCTGGAAAAACAAGCAAATCGAAGAAAACAGCTAGCCTATTGCGCCAGCACGACAGTGCTGGCTTTTACCTACTCAGCGGCATTAGCGGCATGCAGCTATCGCGATGCAAGACGCGTAGACTGCCGCGATGACTCAATCTGCCATTCCCCACCGCCAGTTGCCCGACGAGACGGTCAGTTGCAGCAGCTGCGCCGCGTGCTGTTGTCGCCTAGAAGTACTGCTACTGACCGATACCGGTGTCCCGGAGCGCTTCATCGATGAAGACGACTGGGGCGGCCAAGTGATGCGCCGCCTCGACGATGGGTGGTGCGTGGCGCTCGACCGGGACAGCATGCGCTGCACCATCTACGCTCAGCGGCCGCTTATCTGTCGGGAGTTTGAGCTGGGCTCGGATGACTGCCTGGACGAGCGCAAGGGCTCAGCAGACGCTTATCTGGAAGGCTGACGACAGCGCCATCAGCCTCCACATTTAGCTATCAGAACGAGGCTCGATAGTGAACTGCATAGCTTTCGATACCATCGTTCGGATTCTTGATGCCTGCGTTGGAATAATGGATGGCTCGCACGCCAACCTCGTGTCCGCCAGCGAAGCGCAGGCCAGCACCAAAGCGGTCCTCGAACTGAAAAGACGAGCCCAGGTCGTTGTTTTCCACCTCGGTATTCTCGAATGCTGCGATGCCGATGCCCGCTTCGAGATAAGGCGTCACTGACCCGCCGTTGAATTCATAGACGAAGACCGGCGCGAGCGAAATGCTGTGGTTGCTTGAGGTCTCGTCGCCTTCCCAGTAGGTATAGCCTGCATCCCAGTACCCAGTTAGCCGACCTACGCTGCTCTGGAACCAACTACGGTTGAAGTCGAATTGCGCGCCCAGCCGATAGGTCGTTGTCGACTCGCCAGTGCGGCCAACGGCAGCAGTCAGGTCGAGTGCATGTACGGCAGCCACCTGCCCCATCGAGATAGCCACAACTGCAGCGAGGGAGATCAGTTTTTTCATACGGAATGTCCTTATTGGAACGTTGGCATCGCTTGTCTTTGCTAAGTATCACTCAATTCAGAGGCCTGCCTGCGCGGGGAGTTCCTAAACAGAACAGTATGAAACTGTACCGTTTTCGCCCCAAAGTACCGGTAGAACGCATGCCAATCGCCGGGGATCGCCACTGCTCCAGAAGCGCACAATGGCTTTACCGTCGCTTAGCCGGCCGCTGGCTGCTAGCAAGGTCTCGAGATGCCGCGCGACCGCGGCACCGGTATCGACCAGGGCGACCTCAGGGGGAAGCATTTCGCGCAGCAGCGGCTTTACGAAAGGATAGTGGGTACAGCCGAGAATCAGCGTATCGCAGCCCTGCTCGATCAACGGCCGAACCAGGCTCTCAAGCAGCGCGCGGGTGCCTGCCGTAGCGAGCTCGCCGGCTTCGATACGCTCGACAAGGCCCGGGCATGGCTGCGTGATGACACGCACGTCGCTGGCGAAACGGTCGAGCAGCGCAGCAAATTTAGCGCTCTTCAAGGTGCCCGTCGTGGCCAGCACGCCCACCACTCCACTGCGGGTTGCCCGGGCGGCTGGTTTAACGGCAGGCTCCATCCCAATCAACGGCAGCTGCGGATACTGCTCTCGCAAGTCCGCCACCCCTGCGGCCGTTGCGGTATTGCAGGCCAACACCAGCGCTTTGGCGCCTTGCTCAAGCAAAAACCCAGCGATAGCCCGGCAGCGCTCGCGGATGAACTCCGGGCTTTTTTCGCCGTAGGGGACGTGACCGCTGTCCGCCACATACAGCAATGACTCATGAGGCAGGCGGGCACGAATCTCCCGGAGCACCGACAGCCCGCCCACACCAGAATCAAAAACCCCAATCGGGCCATTGTCAGACACGGCCGCTTCCGCAGACTGCGCAGGCCGGGTCGCGCTTGACCTTCAGCTCGCGGAAACGACTGGACAGCGCATCCACCAACAGCAGGCGGCCAATCAAAGGCTCACCGAAACCGACGAGCAACTTGATTGCCTCAAGCGCCTGCAGGCTACCCACCATCCCGACGACAGGCCCGAGCACGCCAGCCTCGCTGCAAGTCAGCTCAGCCTCAGTGCCATGGCCGTAGAGGCAGTGATAGCAGGGGCTGGACTCGACCCGAGGGTCAAACACCGATAGCTGCCCTTCGAGCCGTATGGCCGCGCCGCTCACAAGCGGTTTCACGGCCGCTACGCACGCTGCGTTGACAGCCTCACGAACCGCAAAGTTGTCCGTGCAATCCAGCACCAGGTCGACACCTGCCACAGCGGCACCAAGCGTGTCGGCATCCATCGCGGCGCGGTGCGGCACCAGCTTGACCAAAGGGTTGAGCGCGGATAGGCGGGCCATTGCCGAGTCCACCTTGTGCAACCCCACCGATGGCGTGTCGTGAGCAATCTGCCGCTGCAGATTGGTCAGATCGAGCTGATCGAAATCCGCCAGATGGAGTTCACCGACACCGGCGGCGGCGAGATACAAGGCGACGGGCGAACCAAGCCCGCCAAGCCCGACGATCAGCACACGGCTCTGCTTAAGCTTGAGCTGGCCTTCGATATCAACTTGTCTCAGCAAGATCTGCCGGCTGTAACGCAGCAGCTCGTCATCGCTCAGCATGCACCACTCCTCAATGGGTTCATCGCAGCCGTCCGAAGCTGACACGCTCGTGGCCACCGAAATCCTTGCGGCTAGCGACATCGACGAAACCGCCATCGAACAACAGGGTCCGCACCGCCACCGCCTGATCGTAACCGTGCTCCAGCATCAACCAGCCGGACGAAAGCAAATGAGTAGGCGCCTGCTCGATGATCAGCCGGATGTCATCCAGCCCATCTCCTCCCGCCACCAGCGCACTGCTCGGTTCGAAGCGCACGTCACCCTGCAACAGATGCGGGTCACTGGCGGGAATGTAGGGCGGATTGGAGACGATCAATCCATAACGCTGGCCCGCGAGCGAAGAGAACCACTGGCTCTCGATAAACCTCACTTTGCCGAGCCCAAGTCGCTGAGCATTACGGGTGGCCAGCGTAACGGCTTCGCCGATGCGGTCCACGCCGGTAAGCCGCCAAGTGGAGCGCTCACTGGCAAGCGCCAGGGCAATCGCACCGGTCCCCGTACCCAGATCGAGCACATCCGCCGGACCAGCTGGAAGCATCTCCAACGCTGTTTCAACCAGCAGTTCGGTGTCCGGTCGCGGAATCAAGGTATGTGGCGCCACTTCGAGATCGAGACTCCAGAATCCCTGGCGGCCGAGAATGTAAGCCACTGGCTCGCCAAGCCGACGACGCTCAAGGTAAGCCGCAAAGCGAGTCTCGACCTCGGGTAGCACCTCGCGATCAGGCCAGGTGCGCAGGTAGCTTGTCCCTTTGCCCAGCGCGGCTGCAAGCAGCCACTCAGCATCGAGCTTGGCGCTCGGCGAATCGGGCAGCTGGGCGGCACGCAGCAGGTAATCGATTGTCGCCATGTTCGGGTTTCCAGGACTCAGTGGTACGCCGCCATCGACAACCGGAAGGATTCGCCGATAAGCGAGCCGTCAGTCGCCCAGCGCAGCAAGCTGGTCGGCTTGATATTCCTGCAACAGCGGTTCGATCACCTGCTCAACTGCACCGCTGACCACTTCATTGAGCGAATACAACGTCAGGTTGATGCGGTGATCCGTAACGCGCCCCTGTGGGAAGTTGTAAGTCCGAATACGCTCGGAACGATCACCGGAGCCCACCAGCAACTTGCGCGTATCGGAAATTTCCTTGTGCGCCGCGCTGTCCTGCACATCTTGCAGCTTGGCGGCCAACCAGGCCATGGCCCGAGCACGATTCTTGTGCTGCGAGCGTTCTTCCTGGCATTCCACGACAATGCCGCTGGGCAAGTGGGTAATACGCACCGCTGAATCGGTCTTGTTGATGTGCTGACCGCCAGCTCCGGAGGCGCGGTAGGTGTCGACGCGCAGGTCAGCCGGATTGATTTCGATGGCGATTTGCTCGTCCGGCTCCGGCAGGACCGCAACGGTGCAGGCCGAGGTATGGATACGTCCCTGGGATTCGGTTTCCGGAACGCGCTGAACCCGGTGTGCGCCCGACTCGAACTTGAGTTTGGCGAATACATTATCGCCCTCGACTCGCGAGATCACTTCTTTGTAGCCGCCGTGTTCACCCGGGCTTTCGGACAGGATCTCGACGCGCCACCCTTGCCGCTCGGCGTAGCGGGAATACATACGAAACAGATCGCCAGAGAAGATCGCTGCCTCGTCGCCACCGGTGCCGGCGCGAATCTCGAGGAAGACGTTACGCCCATCCTTGGGATCCTTCGGCAGAAGCATGCGCTGCAGCCGAGCCTCGATCGCCTCGAGCTTTCCGCGAGCTTCGGCGACTTCTTCCTCCGCCATCTCGCGAACATCCGGATCGTTGTCCTTGAGCAATGCCTGAGCACCCTCGAGGTCGGACTGCATCTTGAGGAATTCGCGATAGGTGGCGATGACCGGT
>Ga0070754_10001105_pt1 | contig 22317 bp, 22 predicted proteins | sample VirMetDEL_Sep_01_FD_75181 | JGI IMG/M metagenome (GOLD analysis project Ga0070754, IMG submission 75181) | Aqueous microbial communities from the Delaware River and Bay under freshwater to marine salinity gradient to study organic matter... | ecosystem: Environmental > Aquatic > Marine >... | reverse complement strand
GTAGCCCTGCTCGCGCAGAAAGCTGGCGTACCGGGCGTAATAACGCGCCAGTACGCCGGTCGCGCCACTGACGATCACCGAGCCGCGCGCATCGCCAGATGGCAGCCAGAGCTGCGCGGCGAGCTGATAACCATCGCGGCACGGTAGAAGGATGTGCTTGGGCATAGCTGATCGTCGCTCCGTGGACCTCACGCAACCTTGCCCGCTCGGGTGAATTTTGACCAGCACAACTGCATGACATCATGGCGCTGCTGGCCGACCTCGACCGCCGCGTCAAAAACAACCCGCAGCTGCAGACCGTGTGAAAACGTAGCGAGCGAAGGTTAGGCAAGGACCGGGCGTCCCCACAAAAACAGGCGAGGAAGCGGAGGACTGGGCTCGCATCCGAGCCTGTTTTTAACGCGACATAACCGAGCGCAGTAGTTTTTCACACGGTCTGAGCTGGCCTCTTCCTTCGGCTATCGAGGAGACACGCCAGCGATGATGAAACCAGGCCCCAAAAGTAATGTGTCGCCTTTTGGCTGAACGAGGGCGACACCGAACGGAGCGGCAGCGCAGAGGTCAACCATCCGGGCAGTGTGCGCATCACGGCGGCGCTGGCCGAGGCGACTGATTCCCTTCCTCCCGTTCTGTTCGCAGCTGCTTCCGCAAAGGGCTGGCGATAGCGGCGTACCGGCAATCCGGAGTTATTCATGCAGAGCGATCAGCTGACCGTATTCGCCGTGTTGGCCGCGACCCTGGGATTGTTCGTGTGGAATCGCTGGCGTTACGACATCGTCGCGCTCGGCGCCCTGCTGGTTGTGACACTGGCAGGCATCGTGCCGCCCGAGAAGGCTTTCATGGGCCTTGGACATCCAGCGGTCATCACTGTCGCCGCCGTGCTGGTGCTCAGTCGCGGGCTGCTCAACGGCGGCGTGGTGGACTCGATGGCGCGTCATCTGACCAAAGTCGGCGATCGGCCTTGGGTTCAAGTGCTGACGCTCACCGGTATCGTCGCGCTGTGTTCGGGCTTCATGAACAACGTCGGCGCGCTGGCGCTGTTCATGCCTGTGGCGGTGTGGATGTCTCGGCAGAGCGGCCGTTCACCTTCGTTTTTACTGATGCCGCTGGCGTTCGGCTCGTTGCTCGGCGGGACCCTGACGCTCATCGGCACACCGCCCAACATCATCATCGCTGGCTATCGGCGCCAGGTCGGCGAGGTGCCGTTCGGCATGTTCGACTTTCTCCCGGTGGGCCTGGCGATCTCCATCAGCGGCGTGCTGCTCATCGCCCTGCTTTGGCGCCTGACGCCACGCCGTGAGAACCCGAGCGGCGACCAGGAACTGTTCGAAATCAGTGCTTACCTGACCGAGTTGCAAGTCCCTGCGGGTAACAAATATGCGGACCGTACCCTGCACGACCTGATCGTCGCGGGCGGCGAGGAAGCCGATGTGATGGTCATTGCGCTGGTCCGTGCCGGTCAGCACAAGCGCATGCCTTCGACCTACGAAGTGCTGCACGAAGACGACATCTTGCTGGTCGAGGCCGATTCCGACAGTCTCAAGGCCTTTCTCGACGTGACTCATCTGGCGCTGGCCGCCGAAGCCGACAGCAAGGCGGAGGCCGAACAGAGCGAACAGAGCGAACAGGCGGAGAACGCTGCGGACGATGAATCAGGTAAAGAGCCGGACGCCAGTAAATCCAGGAAGGACCGTCACGGCGAGCGTGCTCTGGCCGAGGCCATCGTTACCGCCGGGTCGTCATTGGTGGGCACCACTGCGACTGGCCTGGCCCTGCGCGAGCGTCACGGGGTGAACGTCCTCGCTGTGGCGCGCCAAGGCCAGCGGCTGCAACAACGGTTGGGCAAGATCCGCTTCGCGGCTGGCGATATCCTGCTGCTACAGGCGCGTGAGGATCAGCTGCAAGCAACGCTCAGTGAGCTCGGTTGCCTGCCCCTGGCATCGCGCGGTCTGCGCATCACCGCGCCGCGCCAAGCACTGTTGGCTATCAGCATCTTCGCCGTCGCGCTGGGGTTGATCGCACTGGGTATTGTGCCGGCAGCGATCGCTCTGGTCGGCGCCGCGATGGCGATGATCCTGACCGGGCTGGTGCCCACCGGGGATATTTATAAAAGCATCGATATGTCGATCATCGTCCTTATCGCCGCCATGCTACCGATCGGCGAGGCGCTGGAAAGCACTGGCGGTTCGCGACTGATCGCCGATGCCCTGCTTGAGGTAGGCCAGGCCGCACCGCCGGCTGCCACCATCGCGATACTCATGGCAGGCGTGATGCTGTTGACCAACGTCGTCAACAACGCGGCCGCCGCCGTGCTCGCTGCGCCAGTCGCGATCAGCCTCGCGCAAGGCATGAATGCCTCCGCCGATCCACTGCTGATGGCCGTTGCGATCGGCTCGTCGTGCGCATTTCTCACGCCCATCGGGCATCAGTCGAACACGCTGGTGATGGCGCCGGGCGGTTACCACTTCGGTGACTATTGGCGTTTGGGGCTGCCGCTGTCGATTCTCGTGGTGCTGGTGGCGGTGCCGGTCATTCTCTGGGTCTGGCCGCTCTAGCCGATTGATTGCAGCTGGCGCCAGCGGCATCGCTACTGCCGGCGCAGCCACTGCTCAGCGCGCCTTGAGCCCTCGCAGCAACGCCTTATGAAAGGCCTGCGGCGCCTCGACCTGCGGCGAATGGCCAAGCTCGGGGAATGGCACCAGTGTGGCCTCGGGGATTAGTGCGGCGGCCTGCCGGCCCAGTTCCGGATAGTTGCCAAGGCGTTGCGCCACTTCGTCGGGTGCGCGGTTGGCACCAGGCGCGGTCCGGTCCTTGCCGCCGATCAACAACAAGGTCGGCATGCTGATCTTCTCGAACTCGTGAATCACCGGCTGGGTGAAGAGCATTTCCGACGTCTGCGCCTGGTTCCAGGCGACGATCTCCTTACCCTCACCGGCATACATGCCGGCCAGCATGTTCACCCAGCGGTCGTATTCAGGCTTCCACTGACCGTTGTAGTAGAACTTCTGCTGATAGGCCTTGATCTTGTCGAAGTCGGTTTTCAGCTCGCTCTGGTACATCTGGTCGATAGGCGCATAAGGCACGCCTTCAGCCTGCCAATCCTCCAAACCGATGGGATTGACCAGCACCAGTTGCTCAACCATTCGGGGGTAATTCAAGGCAAAGCGCGCCGCCAGCATGCCGCCCATGGAGTGGCCAATGACGGTGACCCGATCCACGTCCAGTGATTGCAGCAGCGCCTCGGTGTTATGCGCCAACTGAGAGAAGCTGAACTGATAGCCCTGCGGCTTGCTGGAACTGCAAAAGCCGATCTGGTCCGGTGCAATGACCCGGTAACCATTCTGGGAAAGTACCGCGATGGTTTCTTGCCAGGTTGCGGCGCAGAAATTCTTGCCGTGTAACAGCACAACGGTTCGGCCATTGGCCTTTCCCTCTGGCTCGACATCCATATAGGCCATGGACAGCGCCTTCTCCTGCGACGAGAACGCGTAGCGCTCGATCGGATGCGGATAACTGAAGCCTTCCAGCTGCGGTCCGTACACCGGCCGCTGCTCGGCGTGCAGCGAAGGGACCAGCGCGAGGCCAGCGGCAAACATCAACGAAGACATGGTTTTCTTCACGCATCGACTCCTTGTAGCGGCAGCGTGGCCGCGAGGTCATTGGGATCGCCGTTGCATGTCGTGATCACAGCCAGACACGACCCTCCGGCTGGGCACCAGACGCTCAAGCACAACGGTTCTGACCAATGGGAGCACAGAAACCACAGATAGGTTCGGCGAGGATGTTTCGCGATTATTCCGATGAAACGCGGCAACCCTTGCGGTCACCGCTGTCGCTGCGTGGGGGTTGCCGTCGGTTACTTGGCATCGACCTGCTGGATATCGAAAGCGACGCGGTTGTCGACGCTGATGCGGAAGTACAGTGTCTCGCCAGTTTCCACCCGCGCGGCCTTCTCACGTAGCAGGTTACCCATGCCGCACAGGGTGTCGTCTTCGGGATCGGATTCGATGCTGACGATGCGCATCCCCGCCGGTACCTGCAACCGCACCTGCTCGCCAACATGAATGCGTGCGGCGATCTTGCGATCGACCATCACCGCCACGTAGCAACCGCCGCCGCGCAGGCCGAAGTCGCGCGTCACAACCAGCTCACCGCCGTTTTTTATCGGCGTCTGATAGCCGCGCAAGCGCTCTTCCGGCACCGGCTTGATGTCCTCCGGGTCAGCCTGCCAAGACGAACAGCCAGCCAGCGCCAGCAGAGGCAACAACGCAAGGGTCAAACGCATGGAAATCTCCGTGAGGCTATCGATGAGTCGGTCCAGCCTGGGTTCATGCGTGGCCGACCGTAACGACGCACTATAAGCCCCAGTCAGCCTTTTCGCATGGCTGGTGCCCTAAAGGCGGGCACATTCCAAGTCCTGACAAGGCTATGAAAGCCCCGAAAGCGGTAACAACTAATGTTTTCTGGCTGGGCGGCATCATGTTTTTTTCTCAAGTTAAGTAGCAAAAAACGGGCGGTACCGGATAAGGTTCGGCTACCCGCTTTTACTTGATGAGCTATAGTGTAGTGGTCAACTAATCCCGGACACTGCGTTAAGTTTTTCTTCAGCCACAGCGGGCGGCAGCCCGGCGTTGAACTGATGTGGTCGTTGCCAGTTATAGCGCTGCATTAAGAAGCGACCAATATCCCGCTGTGCCAGCGAAGCGCTCATGTAGCCCACTGTCGGTACCCATTCTGTTTTCAAACTGCGGAACAACCGCTCCATCGGAGCATTGTCGTGGCAGTTTCCACGCCGGCTCATGCTCTGCTTGAAGCGATAGCGCCACAATCGTTGACAGAAGCTCCGGCTGCCATATTGGCTACCTTGGTCTGAGTGAAAAAGCACGCCCTGAGGCCGGCCACGCTGCTCATAGGCCATGTCCAACGCCTTGATCACCAAGTCGGCATCAGGTTTCGACGAAAACGCCCAGCCCACTACGCGACGGGCGAAAAGATCGATCACGGCAGCGAGATAGTGCCAGCGCCCCTGTGCCCAGACATACGTGATGTCGCCACACCAAACTTCGTTCGGCGCAGGCACGGTGAACGCCCGATCCAGCACGTTCGGGATATCCGGCCGCTCCACCGTCGCCTTTTTGTAGGCGTGTGAGCCAGGTTGCTTACTGATCAGTTTCATCTCGCTCATCAGCTTGCGCACTTTGAATCGTCCAATCTCTATACCGCCCTCTCGCATCATGAACACGATGCTTCGGCTGCCCGCCGCACTGCGGCTTTGGGTGAATAGCTCGTTCACTCGGCTGCGCAAAACCAGCCGCTCAACGTCCGGAGACCGGCGTTTACGGCAGTAGGCGTAGTAGCAAGATCGGGTGACATCAAATACCGAGCACAACAGATCAACAGGCTCTTCAGCACGAAGTTGATCAATCAACGCAAACGCTCGTGTTCCTCGGCCATCAAGAGCGCGGTAGCCTTTTTTAGGATCGATTTTTCCCGTTCCAAGCGGTTGATCCGGGCTTCTAACTCCTGGATTTTCTGCTGCTCGGGCGTCAGCGCTTTGCTGGCCGGAGTGACCCCATTTCGCTCCTCCTGGAGCTGATTTACCCATCGGCGAAGAGCCGACTCAACCAGCCCAAGTGAACGGGCTGCTTCGATGTGGCTGTAGCCTTGGTCGAGCACCAGGCTGGCGGCCTCGCGCTTGAACTCGGGCGAAAAGGAACGACGTTGCTTGGTCATCAGGCACCTCTCTATGGCGAGTATTCTCGCCTTAAATGGGTGTCCGGGTTTAGTAGACCACTACACTTTGGAATCTGAACTACGACGTGACGCCTTGGCATATAGGTCAAGAGTACAACCTCCATGGGCTTGAGCGAGGGAATACGATGAAGGGGCGGCGCAAGGTAAAAACTCTCAAGTGGTCTTTGAAAGCACAATATGAGGCCCAAGCGCGTGCAGTTCTGCAAGGCAGGGCTGCTGCGCAGGGAAGGTTTCTCACTAAAGCGCTGCAAAGCGGTATGGAGTTGGAACCAGTCGGACGCCTTGCAGGCTAATCATGACGATCAATGTCAACAGAAGATAGCGAGTGAGCGGGCAGGCGCTTCCTCGCGACTTCGTACCCTTCCTGCTCCGCCATAGGAGGCGTCGCTGTTCCGGCCAGTGCGCACATGTAAAGGTGCAGCTGCTCTGGCAGTGGCAAAAGAAATGCCGCCCGAAGGCGGCCTGGTAAAAATTACTTCTTCAGCGTTTCCAAGTAAGCCTTGAGAGTCTTCTCGTCGGCCGCCTTGACGGTCATGCCGTTAGGGCCGGTGCCGATGTCGGTGAACTGCTTGGCCGGCTCACCGGTGGCTTCGAATTCCTTCAGCTCCTGAGAGCCCTCGCGGAACACCCACAGACGGCCGTCTTCGACTTCGGTGACGAAACCAGGCTTGTCGAACTCACCGGCTACGGCGGCGCCGGCGAAGAGGGAGGTCAGTATCAGGGCGGACAGCGTCAGTTTTTTCATCACAGGTTCCTGCATTGGGTTGAGGTGAACGCAACCTAAATCCGTATCGATGACGCTTTCATTACAAATTTCATATATGCGAACTCACACATGTAATAAAACATTTCGATGGTCAGGAAGGGCGAAGAGGCGCTAAAAGCGTGCTCCTGTCGCCGGACTCGTCAGCGAAGCAATGGTCAAGGCAAAAGTGGTTTACGTTTTATCTGGAAAGTCATATATTCGGTTTTCCGAATGTATCAGAGGCCTTCTCCCATGGCTCACAAGTCTCGCGTGCTCTTTGTTTGCATTGCCAATGCCGCTCGCTCACAGCTGGCCGAAGCACTCCTGCGGCACACCGACTCTGAGCATTTTGAAGCGTTCAGCGCTGGGCCTGCTCCCACAGGCGTTGATCCGCGCACGCTGGCCGCGCTCCAGAATCTCGGCGTAAATGCCGACGGCTTGCGCAGCAAATCCATCAAGGAGTTCGCTGGGCAGCGCTTCGATTACGTGATCACTCTGTGCGATAAGTCTGCGTTGGAATGTCAGGCGCTGCCGGGCGCCGCTGAGGTTCTATCGTGGGATTTCGAGGACCCTGTCAGCAGCGATCAACCGGAAGCCTTCCGCCACTCCCTTCACGAAATCCATGAACGCATCAAGATGTTCGTTCTGGTTAAGAACAAGGGCTAGAACTTCCATGACAGGCCACCTGACCCCCAGCACCGTATTCAAATGCCTGGCTGACGAAACCCGCGCTCGCGCGATGCTGCTGATCGCAGAAGAAGGCGAGCTATGTGTGTGCGAGCTCACCTGTGCACTAAACGAGAGCCAGCCAAAGATCTCCCGCCACCTGGCGCAACTGCGCACCTGCGGGCTACTGGAAGATCGGCGGCAGGGGCAATGGGTTTACTACCGGTTGCACCCGAATCTGCCGGATTGGGTGGTCCGGATCATTGAGATCACCCTCTCTTCCAATCGCCATTGGCTCAGCCCGGACGCGAAGCGCCTGAGTCAGATGGGTGATCGCCCTACGCGAACTGCGTCTTGCCACTGAAAGCTCACCTGGGCTCGCTCAACCCAAGGGATACCTGATGAAGATTTTGTTCCTCTGCACCGCCAACAGCTGCCGAAGCATCCTTTCAGAGGCCGCGTTCAACGCGATGGCACCGGACGGCATGAGGGCCTATAGCGCCGGAAGCCACCCCAAGGGCATCGTTCACCCGCTCAGCCTGAAGGCGCTGCAAAAGGCGGGCATTTCGACCGAGGGTCTGTCGAGCAAGTCGATCGACTCGCATGAGTCGCTGAACCCGGACTTCGTGATCACTGTATGCGACAAGGCGGCGGGCGACGCTTGCCCGGTGTTCTTTGTGCCGGCGGTGAAGGCTCACTGGGGCCTGGCTGATCCTTCAGAGCTGCAAGGCACTGAGACGGAAGTCGCCGCAGCTTTTGATCGTACGCTTGCAATCATTCTCGCTCGGGTGCAGGCCTTCCTGGATCTGCCGTTGCAGCAGCTCAGCCCCGATCAACTGAAAGCCGAGCTAACGCGCATAGCAGCACTTGAGGTACCCGCATGAGCAAAAGTCGACTCTCCTTTCTTGATCGTTACCTGACGTTCTGGATCTTCCTTGCGATGGCGCTGGGCGTAGGACTGGGAAGCGTGTTCGAGGGTCTGCCAGCCTGGTTGAACAGCCTGTCCGTAGGCTCCACCAATATCCCGATTGCCATCGGCTTGATCGTGATGATGTATCCGCCCCTGGCCAAGGTGAAATACGAAGAGCTGCCTGAGGTGTTCAAGGACAAGCGCATCCTGGTGCTCTCGCTCGTTCAGAACTGGGTCATCGGGCCGGTGCTGATGTTTGCCCTGGCTGTCATCTTTCTGCGCGACTATCCGGAATACATGACAGGCCTGATCCTGATCGGTCTCGCTCGCTGTATAGCCATGGTCTTGGTGTGGAACCAGATCGCCGGTGGCAACAACCAGTACGTTGCGGGCCTGGTGGCCTTCAACAGCATCTTCCAGATCCTGTTCTTCAGCGTGTACGCGTGGATTTTTCTGGGCCTGCTGCCGCCGCTATTTGGCCTGCAGGGTAGCGTCATCGAGACCAACTTCTTTGACATAGCCGAATCGGTGCTGATCTACCTAGGCATCCCGTTTCTGGCCGGATTCCTGACCCGCAAAGTGCTGATCGGGCAGAAGGGAGAAGCGTGGTACGCCGAGCATTTCATTCCGCGAATCAGCCCTCTGACCCTGGTGGCCCTGCTGCTCACCATCGTCGCGATGTTCAGTCTCAAAGGCGACATGGTGCTGCAGTTGCCGCTCGACGTGGTTCGAATCGCCATCCCGCTGACCATTTACTTCATCGTGATGTTTTTTGTCAGTTTCTGGATGGGCAAGGTGCTGAAGGCCGATTACCCCCGTACTACCGCTCTGGCGTTTACCTCAGCGAGCAATAACTTCGAGCTGGCCATCGCAGTGGCCATTGCCACCTTTGGCCTGGCGTCTCCGGTGGCCTTCGCCACGGTAATCGGTCCGCTGGTCGAGGTGCCGGTCTTGATCTCGCTAGTTGGCGTTGCCCTGTGGCTCAAGCGTCGCTGGTTCGATAGCGCTACCACCCCCGTACAACAGGAGTGACCATGAAAGACGATCTGCTCCCGAATCTCGATTTCGGGCTGGCCAACCCTCCGAGCCTGGAAAAGCTCGGCATCGAGGGCACGCTAACTCACCCGCCACGCATCCTGCTGCTCTACGGTTCGAATCGGGAGCGCTCGTTCAGTCGATTGATGGTTGAGGAAGCTGCACGGCTGCTCCAACGATTCGGCGCCGAAACCCGCATCTTCGACCCGTCCGGCCTGCCTTTGCCGGATGACGTTCCCGACACCCATCCCAAGGTGCATGAACTTCGCGAGCTGATGAAGTGGTCCGAAGGCCAGGTTTGGTGCTCGCCTGAGCGTCACGGCTCCATGAGCGCGGTGTTTAAGGCGCAGATCGACTGGGTACCGCTGGCCATGGGCGCGGTTCGTCCGACTCAGGGTAAGACACTTGCGGTTATGCAGGTTTGCGGTGGGTCGCAGTCGTTCAACGTAGTCAATCAGCTGCGGCTACTCGGACGCTGGATGCGCATGTTCGCCATCCCCAACCAATCCTCGGTACCGAAGGCCTTTATGGAGTTCGATGCGGATGGCCGTATGAAACCCTCCGCGTTCTACGACCGGCTGGTCGACGTGATGGAAGAACTGGTGAAGTTTACCCTGCTGCTACGCGATCGATCTGACTACCTGGTTGATCGCTATTCCGAACGCAAGGAGTCGGCCGAGGAACTCTCCCGCCGAGTCAATCAGCGCGCTATCTGATCGAGGAAAACTTACAGATGAGTCACCCCTACGATGTGCTCAGCATTCCCAATATTCCAGGAAAGCTGATCTTCACCCCCTGTCCCGGCACCAAAGGAACCTCCCTGACCGACTCGTTGGCAGCGCTCAAGCAAGCCGGCGCCACTGGCCTTATCACGCTGATGCCGCAAGGCGAGTTGAACGCGAACGATGCGGGCCAGATCTCCAGGCAATGTGAGGCGCTGGGTCTCGCCTGGTATCACCTGCCAGTTGCGGACGAGCAGGTCCCGCTCGAAGACTTTGGTCGACAGTGGAAGGCGGCTAGGCAGCCAATCCTCACCCAATTGAAGGCTGGCGACTCTCTGGCAATCCACTGTAAGGGCGGCTCCGGGCGTACAGGCCTGATTGCAGCTCGCATCCTGATCGAAGCTGGCATCGCCCGAGAGGCTGCCGTCGCTCAGGTACAAGCGCTGCGACCGAAAGCCATTCAGCATCCCGCGCATGTGAACTGGATCGGCCAGTTCGGCTAAAGGTACGAGTGTGGTCAAGACATTTGCTCTATTTGCGATCACCGCAATTGCAGAGATCGTTGGGTGTTACCTGCCGTATCTATGGCTGCGACAGGGCAAGAGCGCCTGGCTGCTTGTTCCTGCAGCAATAGCCCTTGCAGCTTTCGCATGGCTGCTCTCCCTCCATCCAACTGCGGCGGGACGCGTTTACGCCGCGTATGGCGGCATCTACATTGCGGTCGCCATTCTCTGGCTATGGATCGTGGATGGCATAAAGCCGACAGGCTGGGATCTTGCGGGTTCTGCAATTGCCATGGCGGGCATGGCCATCATCATGTTCGCTCCGAGACATTAGTCCTTATCTGAGAGAAAAGAGATGACAATCAAAGTCGGCATTAACGGATTCGGCCGTATCGGTCGACTGGCACTGCGTGCGGCCTGGGACTGGCCCGAGATGGAGTTCATCCGGATCAACGATCCTGCGGGCGACGCTGCAACCCATGCCCACCTGCTCAACTTCGACTCGGTGCATGGTCGCTGGGGTCACGAAGCAGGCAGCGACGGCGATTGCATGGTGATCGGCGGCAAGCGCATCCAGGTTACGGCGAACAAGGCGATCGCCGAGACCAATTGGAGCGATTGCGATCTCGTCATCGAGGCGAGCGGCAAGATGAAAACCGTAGCCGTGTTGCAGGCCTACCTGGAGCAAGGCGTGAAGCGCGTTGTGGTGTGTGCCCCGGTCAAGGAGAAGGACGCGTTGAATGTGGTCATGGGTGTCAATCAGCAGCTGTTCGACCCCGCTCAGCACCGCATCGTCACCGCAGCCTCCTGCACCACGAACTGCCTGGCTCCGGTGGTTAAGGTGATTCACGAAAACCTGGGTATCCGCCACGGATCGATCACCACCATCCACGATCTGACCAATACCCAGAGCATCCTCGACCAGCCGCACAAGGACTTGCGCCGTGCTCGCGCCGCGGGGATGAGCCTGATTCCGACCACTGCCGGCTCGGCCACGGCGATCGCCGAAATCTTCCCAGAGCTGCGTGGCAAGCTGAACGGTCATGCCGTACGTGTTCCGCTGGCGAATGCTTCGCTGACCGATTGCGTATTTGAAGTCGAGCGAGACACCACCGCAGAGGAAGTCAACGCGTTGTTCAAGGCCGCCGCCGAGGGACCGCTGAAGAACATTCTCGGCTACGAGGAGCGCCCCCTGGTCTCCATCGATTACCGCACCGATCCGCGTTCCTCGATCATCGACGCGCTATCCACGATGGTGGTCAACGGTACCCAGGTAAAGGTCTACGCCTGGTACGACAACGAGTGGGGATATGCCAATCGTGCAGTCGAACTGGCCCGGCTGGTCGGCGCCGCAGGATAATCGGGAGCACCCATGAAAGCGTTGTCGACCCTGTCTGTGGAAGTACGCCAGTACTTGGTGGTCACCGGTAATTACTGGGCCTTTACCCTTACCGATGGCGCATTGCGCATGTTGGTGGTGTTGCACTTCCACTCGCTGGGCTATACGCCCCTGCAGATCGCAGCGCTGTTCCTGTTCTACGAGATCTTCGGTGTCATCACCAACCTGGTGGGTGGCTACCTTGGCGCTCGCCTTGGCCTCAATCGGACCATGAACATCGGGCTGGGCTTGCAGGTGCTCGCATTGCTGATGCTCACGGTACCGGCGGCTTGGCTAACCGTGCCTTGGGTGATGGGCGCACAAGCGCTTTCCGGTATTGCCAAGGATCTGAACAAGATGAGTGCCAAGAGCTCGATCAAGCTCTTGGTACCGGATAGTCAGCAGGGCACGCTATACAAGTGGGTAGCGATCCTGACCGGCTCGAAGAACGCCCTTAAGGGCGTGGGCTTCTTCCTCGGCGGTGCGCTGCTCGCGCTGCTCGGCTTCGCCGGATCGGTGCTGACCATGGCGGCTGTGCTGGCCCTGGTCTTCATCGGCAGCCTGGTCTTCCTGAAGAAGGATCTCGGCAAGGCGAAGGCGAAGCCCAAGTTCCGCGACATGCTCTCCAAGAGCCGGGCAATCAACATCCTCTCCGCCGCACGGCTGTTTCTGTTCGCCGCTCGTGACGTGTGGTTCGTGATCGCCCTGCCGGTCTACCTGAGCACGGTATTCGGTTGGGACTTCTGGCTGGTCGGAGGCTTTCTCGCGGCGTGGGTCATCGGTTACGGCATCGTGCAGTCCCTCGCGCCTAACATCACAGGAAAAAAACGAGGGCATGTGCCGGACGGGCGTGCGGCGTTCGCCTGGGCGCTTGCCTTGGCGGGGTTGCCTGCCTTGATTGCGCTGGGTCTTTCCACGAACTGGTCGGCCCCGACGGTACTGCTCGGCGGACTGATGCTTTTCGGCGTGCTGTTTGCCGTTAATTCCTCGCTGCACAGCTACCTGATCGTCAGCTACGCCAACGAAGACGGCGTCTCGCTGGACGTAGGGTTCTACTACATGTCCAACGCCCTGGGCCGCTTGATCGGCACGCTGCTGTCCGGCTGGGTGTTCCAGGCCTATGGGCTGCAGGCCTGCCTATGGGTATCGAGCGGATTCGTTCTGCTGGCTGCCTTGATTTCCATATACCTGCCCAGGCATGTCGCGGCTCGCGCGTGAGTCTGTAGGCAGGGCAAGAGTGTCAGGAGTGATGAGATGCAGGCCGGTACTGAGGCCCTTGACGTAATCATAATTGGCGGTGGGCAGTCAGCCCTGGCCACCGCTTACTTCCTGCGTCGCGCCAAGCTGTCCTTTCTTATCCTGGATGCAGGCGAAAAGCCCGGCGGCGCATGGCGGTATGGCTGGGACTCACTGCGACTGTTCTCGCCGGCCCAATGGAGCTCCATTTCCGGATGGATGATGCCGCCAGTCCATAACGAGTACCCCTCTCGCGACCATGTGATTGACTACCTGACCCAGTACGAGGCGCGCTACCAGTTCCCCATCGAACGTCCTATCAAGGTGACCTCCGTGGAGCGCATCAAGGATGGGCTGCGAGTGCATGCCGGCGATCGACATTGGGACGCGAGGGCCGTCGTTAGCGCCACCGGTACCTGGAGCAACCCGTACATCCCTGACAATCCCGGAGCTGAGCTCTTCAGCGGCCAGCAGCTTCATTCAGCACACTACGTCGAGGCACAGCCTTTCGAAGGCAAGCGGGTCCTGGTAGTTGGAGCGGGAAACTCTGGGGCCCAGATCCTTGCTGAGGTCTCCAAGGTTGCAGACACCGTCTGGGTGACGCCGACGGAGCCAATGTTTCTACCAGATGACGTCGATGGCCGGGTGCTTTTCGAGCGCGCCACAGAACGTTGGAAGGCTCAGCAAGAAGGTCGGGTGATTGATCAGCCTGCAGGTGGGTTTGGAGACATCGTCATGGTGCCACCCGTCATCGAGGCTCGTGATAGAGGCATATTGAAGGCGGTGCGCCCGTTCCGGCGATTCACCTCGACCGGCGTCATATGGTCCGATGGTACCGAAACCCAAGTCGATGCAGTGATCTGGTGCACCGGCTTCAAGCCAGCCTTGAGCCATCTGGCTGATCTCGGCGTACTGAACGATGAAAGTCGAGTCGACGTACAAGGCACCCGCTCACTGGCCGAACCTCGTCTTTGGCTGGTCGGTTACGGCGAGTGGACAGGCTTGGCCTCAGCCACCCTGATTGGCGTGACCCGAACCGCCCGAAGCACGGCCGCGGAGATTGAGGCCATGATCCAAGCCTGAGGCAAGCTCAACAACTGTAGTCATCACGCGCGAGGACGGTAAGCGACCGATGCAAACGGGACAGGGGTGAAGGGCATTAGCCGGTCGTAACGACCGGCTTTCTTGCAGTCGATGAATCGTCCCGTTGCGCCCTAGCTTAACGCCGCGAGCGTATTCCTCCCAATGCTGCAGCTTTACGAGTAACGCCGACGCTTGAACGACACCGAATGCTTGTAGGCTTCGTTTTCACCTATCTTCCGAATGTCCGCCCACGCACCCTTGTAATAAGGAATTACGTTGCGATCGGTCCATTCGCTGACTGTATCGCCCTGCACCCCGTTCGGATATCCGAACATCATGAATACCTGTCCGCGCTTTATGTCTGGTTCCGGGTAGGCCATTGCATACGTCGCGCCGTAGTTGTTATAGATCTCAACTATATCTCCAGCCTTAATCCCAAGTAGCGCAGCGTCCTCAGGGTTGATCTCCAAGGGCGCCATAGGGAAACGACCTTTACGGAAGCTCAAATGCTGATCGTGATAGGCCGATTGCCAGATGTGGTTCGTACGGCCGTTATTGATCCAAAATGCATATTTTTTCTGTTGCGCTTCGATCACTGCAGGAAAGCCGTTCCATGGTGACGGCTGAAAAAGAGCCTTCCCGTCATCCGTGTCGAACTTGTTGTCGCTGTACAGCATTTCGGTACCGATCAACTTACCGTCGCGGTATTCCTTGATGGGGAGCTGAACGCCATTCGTTCCTGCTGCCCGAAGCCGTTCGTAGGTGGCAAGGTGTCCAGTAGGTCCACCTTGGCTATCTATCTCCTTCTCATGAGCCATGCGGAAACCGTCGTTGAATGCATCCTCTTCGCTCTGCCAGTCGAAGCCGGAGAATCTCCGGGCCATCTCAGCGTTGCCTTCACCTTCGTACAGGCGCTTCAGCGCATTGGCCATATCTGCAGCGATCATGCAGTCTGCTTTAGCAACCCCTGGTGGATCCATGAATCGCTCCGACAATCGCAGCCGTCTCTCGCCATTCATCGATGTGAGATTCATTTCTCCTGGGTGTGCGGCCGGGAGGACCATATGTGAGCTTTCCGCAAACTTCGTGCGATAGAGATCAATATCAACGAGATACAGGCCTCCTTGATTCTTGACCGAGTCATAGATGATGTCGATCAACTGCGCTGTTGATGCGCCTCTTGCCTTGGCCAGCGCTTGGTTAACAATATTCGCTCGACGCTTTACAGCCTCGCGATACGCCTCTGCGTTGACGGTCGTTTGAAACGCATTGCAGGCCCAGACGGTGAGCATCATTCCTTTGTTTTTGATGATTTCCTGGTCGATATAAGGGGCGGGCCGGCCGCCCGGATAGGGAGGTCGTACATAACCCTCCTGATGTCCGCCCATACGAACTACGCCAGTTCCTCGGCGGCCAACATTATGTGTAGCCAAAACAAGGTTTACGATGGACGACTGGATTCGGTAGTTATCGTTACCCCAAATGACACCCTTTTCATAAGCGTGCATCGCACGGGGTGCATGCCCTGACTCCTTGGGCTGATAAGCCCATTGTGCTGCCTTTCTCAAATCCTCGACGGTGATGCCTGTTATATGGCTACATTCGCTCAAGCTAAGTTTATTGGAGGCAACTGTTTCATCGAAATCCGTGGTGTGGTTCTGGATGAATTCATTGTCGTGCCACCCTTGTTCCACTACATATGTAAGGAGTCCATTGAACAGAGCAGTATCCGTGCCGGGATTAATAGCCAAGTGTAAGACATTATCTTTACCAGCAACTGTTTCGGATATATCAACTGAAATAGTGCGGCGAGGATCGACAAAAATTATCTTGGCTTTGCTAAAGCTTTCGCCCGGATAGCGCTCTTTCTTTTTGCCTACTGTGGCGCCTTGTAGGTTTGGTATCCAGTGAGCGAGAAAGTAATTTGTTTGAGCCTCGTACGGGTTGTTGCCGATGGAGATCAAGACATCGGCAAGTTCGGCATCTTCATAACTGTTGTTTAACTCGCCGACACCCATGTCGCGGGTGGCGTGGCATTCAGAGTTGTAGGCCGGCCTGTTGTGTATTCTCACCATCGAAGTGCCGATGCCGGTGAAAATCAGCTTACCGGTCGCCCAGGTATTTTCGAAGCCACCTCCCGCTCCTCCATGGTCAAAAAGATTGAAAAGAAGTTGCTCGGGTCCGTCTTCGTCTAGAATCTTTTTGGTTAAGCCAGCGTAGATGTCCATCGACTGTTGCCAAGTTGTCTCTATCCAGTCATCACCTGTATAGAGCATTGGAACCTTTAGGCGGCGCTCGCCTATGGGCGTATTTTCCGAATACATGATGCTGGCCATCTGGCCCCCGCGAGTAGACGATAGCCCTTTATTTACCTGGCATTCCTTATCCGGAATAATCATTATATTGTATTCACTGCCATCGTTGTCCTTGATGCGGTTAACCATGGCGGGCGTCATGGTTATCTGCATGGGAGGCACTTGGCGGGTGAAGTCTACGTTTAGCGCATTTTGCTCCGGGGACCTGCCACCTTCTTTGTTTGCGGGCCACTTATATGCGTGATAGCCACAGCCAACTATGCAGAAATGGCAGGTCATGTTAGTTTTTTGAGCATCTGTCGGCGGCAGGGGGATTCGATCTTTAAACTGGCTCATCAGATTATCCTCGCAGCTAAATTATATTTGCTTGCCTTCCATATATCAGTCCTTGAACTGCGATGGCGTAAACAGATTTCTCTTCATCATTATAAGCCAGCACGATTTGGGGCAAATTTTCGGTTGCTTGACCAGTTACCATTTGTCCGGCTTTATCTGGATCGAATATGGAGTAATGGCAAGGGCACTTAAATGTTTCAGCTGCTTGGTCGTAGAGCACAGGGCAGCCCATATGGGTGCATAAGGTGCTATAAGCAACAATATCGTTATCAGGCCCGACGCCGCCCGACACAGGTTTTCCTTTTTTTATTAGAGTACATGGTGATGCGCCATCCGGATAAGAAAAGGAAACTGGATTATTGATCTTAAGATCACCTAGCTTCGCGATTGCTTGCTGGGGGTAGGGAAGTGTTGTAGCGCCAGGCGGGGAACTTTTTGTGGGTTGTTGGGCAAAGGCAGAGCTTGAGAGAGCAAGCGTGCTGACCGCTGCTCCGCTACCTGTAAATTTCAAGAATATACGGCGTGTTAATTTACCCATTGCGCCCTCCATTTTTATAGGTTGTTTGCTGGGCTTATGTTCATATTTTGACACGGAGGCTTTTTTACGTTCGAACGATAGCAGACGCTAGTCGTGAGGCCGCGGATTTAACCGCACAGACTAGTTATAGCCTAGTTTTAGAAAGCCGCAACAAGCCCGGCGACGCTTCTAGCACAGCCTGTTAAGTTTCATTTTTATTACAATAGGACCAATAGGTTCATTCGTGTTAGCGCGTATGGGCGGCTAACACCAGGTTGAAACTGCTCCTGCTTCGCTCCGCGGGTCTTGATCCCAATGGCAGGTCGACGGAGCGAGTCTCGGCAACGAGTTTCTATGCGCGACTAGTAGGGTTGCAGCAACGTGATTCAGGAGCCTGAGGTGCAGCAAGGGGGCGCCTGAGTTTCACCGCATGGGGTTTGCGCAGCAGGCGTAGGTGCACCGCAGCTCGGCACCCCTTTCTGCTGTTCAGGCTGGAGACTACAGACTCCGGTTTCTGGCAGCTCAAGCTCGACACGACGCGCAGCTTCCCAGTCTCCTGCAAGGCCCGCTACCACAGAGCGGACTTGCTCGTACCCCGTGAGCATCAGGAACGTGGGCGCTCGTCCGTAGCTTTTCATGCCGACAATGAAAATGCCCGCGTCGGGGTGGGACAGCTCGTCAATGCCATGCGGGCGAACGGTACCGCAGCTGTGCTCATTGGGGTCGATAAGGGGGGCAAGTTGAACGGGACTCTGGGTCGCCGGGTCGATCGCCAGGCGCAGCTCTCCCAACAATTGAAGATTGGGGCGGAAGCCTGTGGCGACGATGACTTCATCCACTTCCGGCAGCGGCTCACCGTTGCTGTGTACGATGAGCCCTGCTTCAGTTGAGTCGACTCGGCTGATCGAGACGTCTTTGAATAAGGTGATCTTCCCTTGATCAAGTAGCACTTTGATCCGCATGCCGAGATTGCCTCGCTCCGCGAGCTTATCGTTGGCTCCACCTCCCAGGACTCGCTCCAGGGAGTGTCCCCGAATAGCCCAGAGCACCTTGGTAGCAGGTGCGCCGGCAGCGAGCTGAACCAGATCCTGCAAGGCGTTGAAGGCTGAGTGACCACCACCCACAACCAACACCCTGCGATTGCGGTAGCGATCACGAGCACTGCCGTTGGCATCGGGAATGCCATAGGCGATATGTACTTTCGCCTCCAGTTCACCCAATGCCGGAATGCCTGAAGCCCCCATCCAGTTGGGAGTCTCGTACGTACCGGAGGCATCGATCACTGCTCGAGCAAGCACGTCCTGCTCACCCCCGGGCCCTGACACGCGTACCAGAAACGGAGCCGTGGCACGTCCCTTGTTTTTCAGCGTGTCAGCGCCTTCCTTGGAAACCGCAAGCACTCGCGTGTTCAGATGCAGGCCATCACCGATGACCGGAACAGCGGCAAGTGGAAGAACGTATTGCTCCAAGAGTTCGCGGCCTGTGGGATAGATGCCGGCTCCGGGGGATTCCCAGCCGGTTGCGACCAGAAGTTTTGCGGCCTCCTTGTCCACGTTGTATTCCCAGGGCGAGAACATGCTGACGTGCCCCCAGCGGTTGATACTTGCACCCGCCTGGTTGCCGGCCTCGAAGATCAGTGGCTTCATGCCTCGAGCCAGAAGGTGCGCTGCAGCGGCCAGACCCACCGGGCCGGCGCCGATTACAATGACGGGCAGTTCAGACAGCTTCATATCAATTCTCCAGCGTTAGGTTGGTTTGACGTGCTTGCAGAACGGTTGTTAGTAACAACTATTAGGGCAAAAAAAGGGGAATTCCCCTTAATCCCTATTTCGATTTGGGAGGGCAGCTATCACTGGTCAGCCCGCAGCGAATTTCAGCTGCTCGAGTAAGCTGACGCAGCAACACCAGGGCGCCCTGTCGTACCTCAGGCGTCATGCCACTGATCATGGCTTGCTCTTCAGCAATGAGATCAGCTCGAATCCGTTCATACAGCTTGGTGCCGGCTTCGGTGGCCTGGACGCGTACGGCGCGACGGTCCTCCGAATCCTCGACGCGAGAGACGTAACCCTTGCGTTCCAAGGTATCGACCACACGGCTGGCAGTGCTCTTGTCCAAAAACATCTCCTCGGCCAAGGCCTGCAGGCGGAGCGGCCCCTGCTTCACCAGCGTCTCAACGGCATAGCATTGCGTAACCGAAACGTCGTAGCAGCAAATACGGTCGCGATCACGGAACTGGTAGACCCGCACCAGCTGGTTTAGCGCCTCATGGAGGGCTTCTGCATCTTTGCTCAGGTCGCCGTTACACATCTTTGACATGTCGTTTCCAATTAGTTGTCACTTGCAACAATAGTATTTGCTGCATTGCTCGTCAAGCCATCACCGTCCCGATTGACCTAGGCACGGGTCTTCGACTAGTTTGTTGCTACTAGCAACTATCAGCGTGAGCGACCGTGACCCAGCTCGAACCCCACCTGCCACTCACCACCGGGCGCCTACGATTGGTAATCGCCTTGGGCATCACGCAGATTCTGGCGTGGGGCTCGACGTTCTATCTTCCTGCGGTATTGGCGGGGCCAATTGCACGAGACACCGGATGGGCGCTGTCATCAGTTGTCGGTGGTCTTTCCTGGGGGATGCTGATTGCTGGCATTTGCTCGCCTTTGGCCGGCAGATTGATTGATCGCCATGGAGGACGTCTCGTACTCGCCTTCAGCTCATTGATGCTGGGCGTTGGACTGCTGGTCATGTCCTTTGCACATGCCGTATGGCTTTACTATCTGGCCTGGACGTTGCTTGGAGTGGGGATGGCGGCAGGCTTGTACGATGCCGCGTTTGCAACACTCGGAACGTTGTTCAGAGAGCGAGCGCGCGAGGCAATTACCGGATTGACCTTGATTGGAGGTTTCGCCAGCACCGTGGGATGGCCCGCAATAGCCGCGCTTGAATCCTGGCTAGGTTGGCGGGAAACCTGTCTGGTGCTTGTAGCCACCCATCTGCTGATTGGACTGTCGATCCATTGGCTGGTGGTGCCCAGAGCGCGAGTGCGCGATGTTGGGAGGGCCTCCGCAAGCGAAGAGCGGACTACACCATTACCTGATCGCTCCAGCCGTCAACTCTTCATGCTGGTCGCGGGACTGCTGGCTATTATGGCATTCGTCATGGCAAGTTTTTCCGTACACCTGTTGTCGGCGCTCGAACAGCTGGGGCTCCCGACCGTTACAGTACTCGCGATTGGTATGGTGATCGGGCCCGCGCAAGTGGTGGCAAGGTTGCTGGAGTTTTCTATTGCGCGGCATCTTCATCCCGCCTGGTCAGCGCGCATCGGCATTCTTTTGAGCCTTGCCGGCGTACTCCTGTTCACCCCTGGCATACCTTGGCTGGCATTCGTCGCTGCCGCCCTCTACGGTGCCGGCAATGGAATCATGACCATTGCTAGAGGAACACTACCACTGACGCTATTCGGGGCGGAGGGGTTTGGCACCAGGATGGGAGCATTGGCGCGCCCTATGCTCCTGGCACAGGCTGCCGGTCCGTTTGTGGCTGCGCTTGTGCTGAGCGACCAAGGCGCATCAACGATGATATTGCTTATGGCGCTACTGGTTACTGTAGCTTTTTGCGCGAGCCTGAGGGTGCCATCAAAATTTTAGGTGAATATATTGGGCGTGCCGATATACGCTACCCTCGTCAGTTCGAGGTGATCTCTCGGGTCGCCTTTTTAATGCCGCTTATATCGATTGGTAAGTTGAGTGGCAGCCTAAAGCCTCCCTCTCCTTGGAGCTGATGATCATGCGCCACGTTGCTACCGAGCCGACGGAAACGACCTCAGAGGTTACTTGCGACACTTGTTGCCAGAGCACACGCGTTGAGGGCTATGGCCACCAGTTCGGCGTTCTTCGAGCTTGCTGGGGGTACGGTTCAAAGCATGATGGCGAGCGCTATGAGATACACCTTTGTGAATCATGCTTTTTCCGAACGCTGGCCATGCTTCGTCGCGAGCGAATGGTCAACACCATGTTCGATGATGAAATTGACACCAATCAGGATGAGTTTGGTTTGGTGCGAAAGGATGATTTCTGGGCCGAAGGTTGAATGCGCCGATCAGGCAGCGTTCGCAACCGCATGGTTGGTGGCTCAACGGCTCGTGCAGGCTTTACGTCCGCTGAGCCTGAAATAGGATTTCATGACCCGGGAGTCAGTGTGAGCAAGCTCTTCGATAAGCTGGATATTCCAAAAGGCCGCTACTACTTGCATCTGGCTGTACTAGCGGGCCTACCAGTTACGTTGATCGCCGATCTGACTCGGGAGCTTGGGCGATCGCCTGTACAGATAGCGGAATGGGTCGGTGTATCTGCCTGTGGTGAATCGATGTCTGTAAAAGAAAATCAGGTTTACTGTCGCCTGGTCGGGACTCTGGATGTTCTGCTGGGTTTATATGACGGCAACCTAGAAGCGCCGTGACAGGCCAACATGATTTGCTGCTGGATGAGCACCACTTCGACGATGCCACCGATGACCGCATCCGCGGCGAGCTTTCAGAACTCTTGCCTAAGCAGGTCTACGAAGTAAAACAGCAACCTTTCTGGGCCTGATGAGCGGACCAACTACACCATGGCTGATGAGCTTCGCGTAAAGCAGGCTCTCCATATGGCTTGGCTGTCGCGACCGGCGATTTGCTTGCGGTCGGCAAAGATGGCAAAACTAAGCGCCGAAAGGGCACTAGTATCAAATCCACTGACCTTTTGATAGCGCCCCGCAGAGGCTCATCTTCTTCGTGCCTCCACTGAAAAAGTACTACTCGGAAGGCTAGGCTCGGCCAGGTGATCGAGCAGCTGGCCCATCGCGAGGAAATAAAGACTATTACACTCTAGGCGTCTGGCGCGTCGATCAAATAGCCCATCCCACGAGCGGTTTGTATGAGCTTCGGCTCGAACTCATCATCAATTTTTGCTCTCAACCGTCGTACTGCCACCTCGATCACGTTGGTATCGCTGTCGAAGTTCATGTCCCATACCTGGGAGGCGATAAGTGATTTGGAGAGGACTTCCCCGCGCCGCCTAAGCAATAGCTCAAGAAGTGCGAATTCCTTGGCGGTTAGGTCTATGCGTTTCCCCGAGCGC
>Ga0070754_10001102_pt1 | contig 22340 bp, 8 predicted proteins | sample VirMetDEL_Sep_01_FD_75181 | JGI IMG/M metagenome (GOLD analysis project Ga0070754, IMG submission 75181) | Aqueous microbial communities from the Delaware River and Bay under freshwater to marine salinity gradient to study organic matter... | ecosystem: Environmental > Aquatic > Marine > Coastal... | reverse complement strand
TTCCCAAACCTCTTTGCTTGTAGCAACGAGTTCTCCATCTGGAGAAAAATACTCACTAGCAGCTACATTGACATTATAGCCTTCTTGTAGTGCTAGGTAAGTGTAATGTATATTGCCATTGCTTAGCATCCACTCTTCTAAGGGGTCATATCCGTACGGTTCGGATAACCTTTGAGCAAGCCCAGCGTTGAAGGACAATTTGTCATTAACTTTATATCTATATCTTTCTGACATTTCAACATATTTAATATCAGCAAAGCCATCTTCCAAGTATTCACCTTTTAATATATACTTATCATCTACAAATCTTACAAAATGATGCTGGTCTAAATATTCATTACCTTGTTGTCTCTTATAATCTACTTCAAATAAAAATTCTAAGCCACGTACTTTACCTACATTAGCACCATCTGACCATGATTCTTCTGTACCATCATAAAATGTACTAGCTCTGTTTTCATAACCAAACCTTGCTATTTTACGTATACCTAAAGCTAAGTTGTAATCGTAAGGCGTTTCTACTGTTACAGTTTCTAAACCATTAGTTACAGAGAACACATCTATATCTGATATAGAGTTACCACCATTAGCTGCAGCATAAAACGTAGCAAATTTAAAATACTTTTTAAAGTTTTGTGAGCAACACTCTTTTGGCGCGGCGCAAGCAACCAATGCTATACACATTATTATTATTAGTTTTTTCATTTATCTTCTTTTAGGAGTTCTTTTGGTAACTTTTCTTTTTATTTTTCTACTAGTTGTTTTTGTAATTTGTTTTTGTTTTTCTTTTTCTTTTTTCTTTTCAACCTCTTTTTTCTTTTTTATTTCTTCTTTAACTTCTTCTATTTTTGTGTTTTCAAGATTAAGATTATATTGACTCCAACCTAAAAACATTAAAGTTCTTTCCCAAGAAGTGTGTTCATTGTTAAGTCCTTGGCGTACGTTTTGTGTTTTGTTGTAAAGCCTGTTTAGTGGTGCGTTAGTAAAACCTTCTATATAATTTGTTACAGCTGACCACTGTGGGTTATCAATATCAAACGTTTCCATTTCTTTAATTACTTTTTTATTGTAATTTAAAGTTTTTTCTGCGTTAACTATTTTTCTAGCTTTAATACCAAGTACTGGTGAAAAATTTAAAGCTTCTACTATAACGGCTGATTCATCTGGGTTATAGTTAACATCTCTTTGTCTAGCAAAAGCAATAGCAACATTTTTTAAAGTAGCAATAACACCGCCAAATATACCAGAACCTCTTAACACAGAGTCTATACTACCATTTATTAATCTTTCTTGTTTCTTTAAAAATAAATTATTAACATCTTCTTCGTCGTCATCAAACATCATGGCAAATAAAGCTGTTTGTAAAGTGTAGAATATAGCATTTTGCACAGCAAAATAATACGTTATTCTAGCGGCGTTAGATATGTCACTTTGCATCTGTGTAGAGTTAGGCTTTGTTATTCTTCTGTTGTATATATCTTGAAAAGCTTTTTTACCTAACCTGTTAAACTGTGATGTTACATTTTGAAAGTTTAATATAACTTTACCAATAATAGACGCTTGCTGTTGCGAAACCATATCAGGTCTTGCAGACTGCTGTGTTGACTGTGTTATGTCTTGAAAATCTGTAAAAGCTTTTGCCTCAGCTTCTTTTTTACTTAAGCCTTGTTTTAAATAAGTGTTAATTCTATTTCTATAATACGTAGCACCACCTGTTGCAATTGCAATGTTATCACCAATTTGAGTAGGTAAAAAACCTAATTCTAATAATTTAGATATTAAAAATCTGTGAGGGCTTTTTGATTTACGCATTTCAGCAGCAAGCTCAGCACCATTTACATCGGTCATAATACCACCTCTTCTTTGCTTAAGCATGTCAGAGTTAAATATAAAAGACCAATCGCTCCAATACTGAGGTTGGTTAGCAAAAGCTTTAGCAGCTGCAAATACATTGTTGTCAGCAAAGTTTATATAATTAACTAAAGACATTTGTTGTAGTAACGCAGATCTCATGTTAAAAAACATAACAGATCCAACAGAACCGTTTAACCAGTTCATAAGTGAGTTTACCATACCGCTTTGCCCAGTAGGCTTGTTTCTACCAGTTTTAATTCTATAAAGTATATCTTCTAAAGCTTCTCTGACACTTTTACCATAACCAGCTTCTATCTTGTTTAAATTTTCTTTAGAAAATATTATATCAGCGTTTTCATTAAACTCTTCAAAAAACTGTGCCCTACCAATTCTACCAGTAGCATCGTCTAAATCCATACGTATATCACCACTATCCCAACCATCTGTAGGATCTACATATGTTTCTTGTTTAGATATTACGTTTACTGCTTTTGCATAAGACTCAAGCCTGTTGTCAGATTTAACTAAATCAACTAAGTTTTTTTGATCAACAGGGCTTAAACCAGGAATACTATAACCGTGTTTATCCCAAAGATACACTCTTATAGCATCTTGATATATAAAATCACCATCAGGAGTTTTCTTTATTAATTTATCTTTAACGTTAGGAAACTGTTTGTTTAAGTTTTTATAATCAGTTGCTATAGACTGTCTAGCAGTATCATACTCTTTATTAGCTCTATTTAGAGGTCTAACTAAAGCTTGCTCTAAAAACTCTCTATGCGCATCACCTTTTCTACCTTTACCCATAAAGTTATATAACAAACCTACAAAATCTTCATGCGAAGGTGGTATGAATAATCTAAACTTACCTTTACTAGCACCGCGCTTTCTAGCTTTAATAAAATCAAATCTTTTAACAGACTCAATACCAGTTATGTCTTCTATTATATCATTAAAATCTTTGTCCATTGACTTACTAAACTTAACCTTAGCTTGTTGTATTTTTGATTTAACATCAAATTGATCTAACATGTTTTTAACAGCTTGTACGTTTTGTAAAGCATCATCGGCAAAGTAAAAATCATTGTAACCTTCACCTACCTTGTTAGCAACCCAAAGGGCTTTTGCTTCTGATGTAGAATTTCCTAAACCAGTTATGTTTTTTAAAGGTATGTTTAATCCATTAGCTTTTAAAAAGTCAAATATAGCTTTTTGCGCTTGTGGTGGTCTTGCTGTTAATACAAACATATTTTCAGGACCAAACTTACCTTGTAGTTTTATAGCTTTGTTAAACAGCGGTGCTAACTTGCCTTTTACAACTTTGTTAAAGTCAGAAAAATCAAACACATAACCAAGGTCTAATAAATCTTCATATGTACTAGCAAATTGCTCTGCATTTAAAGTACCAGTTTTACCTTCTGGTGTTGTAAATTTAACTAACGATTTAGTTGTAGCTAGCGTATCATCAAAATCTAAAATAGTAATTCCCTTAGGCTTTTTGTTTTTTCTAGCTGAGTTAATAGACTTGCTAAAGCTTTTTCTTGAATTTAAATCAGGTGTAAACTCTGGAACACCTAACTCTTCTTTAAAAGTTTTTCCGTTTAAAGTTACAATAGAATTTGGATCTATATCAACTAAGTTATTAAAATATCTTTCCCACCACTTGTTGTCTACAGTGTTCCAACCTTCTGGCATTGAAGACCCTAGACCAGCGTTATTTAATTTTTTATTTTCAGCAGCGTCTAAAGCTATTAACTTAAAATTATCCATAACAGGTTTGTATACCGTGTTGAAGTCATAACCGTTTAAAGCACCGTCCATTAAATACATATAAGATGCTGTCGCTGGCATAGCATGTTCGTACTCGTATATTTTTTTATCCGTACCTTTTGGTTTTTTTGAATAACCTATTATTTCGGCAGCAGCTCTATGCCAATGGTTATTTTGTTTTGAAACTAGTTTAAAATAATTACTAATAGCAGCAGCTCTAGTAGGGTCTTTTTGTACAGCTTCGTATATTCTAGACCACAAAGCCTCGTGTATTTTAGCAGTTCTTTTATTTGTTGATTTTATTTTATCTACTTGAACGCCTTTTTTGCCTTCAAACAAACTTTTATAAGCAGGTCTAGAATAATCATTAACACCATCAATATCTTTTCCAAAAGCTTCATCTGGTAAAAATGTATTTAAAGCTAGTATTTGCGCTTGATAGTACCTATAAATATCTTTGTTATCTACAGCTCTGTTAGAGGGTGTAAACTCACTACCAAAAACCCCATCTTTATTTGGTGTTCCAAACCAAAATTGTCTAGGCATTAAAGGCAGCGTGTCGTTTATCATTGCTTCAATGTACAGATCAACGTCTTCTTCTGTTTTTAATTTAAAAGTTTTTCTACCTACTTTTTTATTATGAGTGTCTAAAACATTATCTATAGTTCCTTTTATATTAAAACTTTTAGCAGACTTACTAAACATGCTTGATGATTTCCCTTCTTTAATTTTATTTATAGACTCAGTATTAGCTTTTGATTTTGCAAGTTCAATTCTTATAGCTTGGTTTGTAACCATTTTACCAGTTAAATTAGCTAATGCTAAAACTCTAGCTGAAGTGTTTCTGTCTGTACGATCTGGCTTACCATCTATTATACCAAATGTTTCTAAAAAATCTTTTTTATCTATATTGTTTTTTTGTTGTATTGCAAGACCTGCTTTGCTACCTGTCTTTGCTGCTTTAGCTCTTTCTGTTTTAGTGTAAAAAGCGTTAAGTAAAGTTTTAGGAACACCTGTTGCTGTTCCACTAGGTGTAGCACCTTCTGGTAACATTGCAATTAATAAATCAGCATTTTTGTTAATAAACATTTGAGCTGCTTGCAACTCTTTTTTAGTTATATTCGCTAAGCTAATTAATTTTTTAGGCGATATACCAAACAACTCTCCAACTATACCTGGTACTTTATTTTTTAAAGTTTTAAAATCTAATTTGCTAATATCTAAATTAGAAAATATTTTAGCTATAGCTTTGTCCACTTTTTTATCAATTCCAAACCGCTCTGACAATACAATTTTCTTTTTCTTTGGTTTAGCTTTAACATCTACATCAGCAACCTCTTCTGCCGCAACTCCTTTAGCCTCTGTTACATCTTGTGTAAACTCTTCACCTAAAACTCTTCTTGACGCTTCAATAGCTCTTGCTGGTAAAGACTTGTTTATATACGCAGCTAATGGCACACCAGAGTCTGGTTTGTAATCTCTAATTAAATCTAATATACCACGAGGACCTATTTCTATTTCACTCATCAAAAGCTCTTTGTCAAAATTAGGTGCTTGCCTACGTTTCTCTGCTATTCTACTAACTATAGGTTTAAACTGTTTAATTATGTCAAAAGCCCCAGAAACACCTTTTTCTTTATATATGTTTTGCACTTCGTCAGATGCTGATTTTGAAAACACAGACTCGTCTTCAACTATATCAACTTCTTGTCCTTTAGAAAAAGCAACCATAGCATCGCTTAGCTTTCCTTCTTTAACATTTTTACTATACTCTTTCATGAAGTTAAATGCATCTTCACCCGTAGTTATGCTTAATTTTTTATAAGGAGTTTGTGAGTTAAATATACCTGCAACTTTGTTTTTTATATTATTAAAAAAACTTTTGTTATTTTCATAAGTAATATTGTTTTCTTTACTTTCTATTATATCAGAAAGCATGGTAAACCACTCATCTGTTGTATCTAAAAAATCTTTATCTGCAGCTATTTCATTTTTATAATTAGCTAACAACCTTAAGTTTATAGTGTCTATTACGTTTTGTCCTAGATTTGATTTTATTTGGTTTTTAAATTCAGAAATCAAAACTTTTCTTTGAGCTTTATCCATCTGTGCTAACGCACCTCTCATTACTCCATGTAAAATTTCATGTGATCCAGCTTGCAAGGCGCCATATTGAGCGGCAGCCTCTTCGTTAATCATAATTGCTTGTGTACCGTCAGCTGCTCTAACTACATTTACAGCATCAGCGTCACTAGCTTCGTTAGCTAACTCGTTTGCTCTAACCTCAATTTGTTTTTGAGACATGCTAGACAAGTCTTCTCCAGCCATAACTCTTTCAACATACGCTTTGACAAAATCTTTATTGTTTGAAAAACTTTGAAAAGGATCAAATCCTAACTGCTCACTACCAATTTTTGCAAACTGCTTTGTGTTGCTTAATAATACATCTTGCCTGTCTACTCTTGCTTGTTCTTTAACTTTCCCAACAGATCTTTCTACAGATCCTCTACGATCAACAGCTGTATACTTACCCATTATATCGTTTATTCTTTGCTCAACAGCTTCTAATTTTTTATCAGCATTTAAAACTTTAAATATACCTTTTTTCTTAGTGTTGGCTTCTGCGATTCGATACTCTCTGTTTAGCTCAACTAGTTTTTTTCTATCAGATATTTCTGTTACACCAGAGTCTATTTGTGTTTCGCTGTAAGCGTCTGCTTGTTTTTCTTTTATAGCGTTATCTAAGTTGTTATCTCCAGTAACTTTTATATTTATTTTGTGAAAATCTTCTGGTAGTATAGTTCCGTTATTTGCACTTTTAAGTAAATTCGATATTTCTTTCCTACTAGTTGGCTTGTCGTTTACTGTGTATGTTTTTTTAGTTAATATATCTGAAACATTAACAACACCTTTGCTTTCAGCAGCACCTTCTAATAATATGTCTGCTATATCAAAATCTTGACCAGCAGCAACTTGACCAGCGGCTTCACCTGTAGCACCACCAATAGCTTCTATTCCCGTTGTAACTGCAGCTGTCCTTCTAACACTTTTACCACCTGCAACCATTGTTTTAGCTACTGATCTTGAAAGACCAGCTGTTAAACCTTCAACAACACCAATAGCAGTACCTCTAGCTAAAGATCTATACTTTATTTGCTCTAATTTTTTTTCGTCTTGTAATAAGTCTCTAATATTCTGTTTGTTAAACTCTTTATTACCAAGTTCTTCTTTTAATAACTGAGCAAAAGTAGTTGCTGTTTCTAAAGATCCACTTATACCACCTATAGCACCACCTAAAGTACCAAAAACAGGTATAAAACTACCAGCTGTTGCACCACCAACCATAGCAGCTGCAGACTCTTCTGAATCAAAAGCACTTCTAACCATACTAGCGGCTGAACTAACTATAACTTGAGGTAGTATTTGACCTCTTGTTTCTGCCATAGCTTTAAAAAAACCATACACACCTCCACCAGCTTCGTTTTTAATTTTTTCATACTCTAGCATTTCATCAGAAACTCCAGCTTGTTTTATTCTAATGTCGGCATTTATAAAAGCTTGAATCTCTTCATCGGTAGCGTCTTTACCTTTAAATAAATCAAAAGACTCTTCAACAGAAGCACCTTGGGCTATACCTTGAGAGCCAGCTCTATAAATATCACCAAGAAAATCTGTAGCAACATTTTTACCAAACCTACGCTCTATAGCAGTATCTTCTTCTTGACTTTCAGTCACAGGTTTAGCGTTAGGATATTTTTGTTTAAAAAACTCTATATCTCTCTCATCAACATCAAAAATATTATTTCCTATTTGAAATTTCTTCATTTTTTATTCTGGAGTTCTTGTGTCACCCTTTATTCTTCTTCCAATTTGATTTAAAACTCCTTGAACACCTTTGTTTGATCCTCCAGAAGAAACTTTTTCTTTTTCATCTTCTTCTTCTTTTTTATTGGCGTCTTCAATTTGTTTTTCTAAAGTTTTTCTTCTTTGTTCCTCATCGTTGTCAAGGGTTATTTGAGTTCCAGCAAAATCATCAAGCCTGTAACCTTGGTTCCAGATTTCGTATTGATTTAATAAATCATAATTAGATATTACATCTCCTTTTTTAAAGTCTGGAGTTTCTTGACCTTCTGCAAGAACCTGGTCAGTTGCGTAAACATAAGAGTCTTTTTCTTTGTCATACGCCAAATCATCTCCATAAAGGGTTTTCATTTTTCTTTTATTTTTAATATCTGAAAATATATTATTAGCCGACTCTCTAGTAATATAACCACCGCCATAGTTCACTGGTATTGTTTTGCTTTTTTGATCTATTCTTGATTTTGGTTTTGATCTTTCAAGCGCTTCATCATGAAGTCTTTTACCTTCTTGGTGACGACTATTATAAACATCTTTTAAAGTATTCCATTGACTATCTATCATTTGTGGTGTTAAAAAATCTTTTCTAAAACCTAAAGACTTTTTAGCTTGCTCAAACTCTTCTCTTTTATTCATTGCATCTTGGTAACCTGGATCATCTTCGTCTTGAATCGCCATCATAGCATCATACTGGGCTTTGTTCATGCCAAGTTGTTTCATTGTATCAATATCTGCTTGCGCAGTACCTGGTTCACCGCTCATGCCATTAAAATAAAACTGTCGTTGCTCTTCTGGTGAAAGTGATTTCATAGCTTTAACATACTTATTTTTTTCTAATTTAAGAAATTCTTCATTTGCTAACACACCGCCTTTACCATCTTTTATACCAGCATTAGAAAGAGCTAGTGAAGCGTTGTTAAAAGTATCTTCGCCAAGACCTTGTACTGGTTTTGCAAATTTAAAATCTGATAGTCTTTTATCGTGCGTTATTGGATTACCATTTTCATCTTCTCTAACATCATTTATAGTCATACCGTCATCTGAAAACTTAATACCATTCTTATACCATTTTTGGTTTGCAAAATTAAGAGAGTTGTCTCTTGCCATTTCATCACCATATTTTTGGTCTATATTTTGTATATTTTTTTCTTGAACTTTACCTATATCATGTGCTGTTTGGTAATCAGCATACACTTTTGCTAATCCAGATTTTATTTTTTCATTTTCCTCAGCAGCTTCTCTTTTCTTTTTTCTTGAAAGACTACTTCTCATTACTTTAGCATTTGCAGTGTACGCAGCTTTTTTCTGAGCAATATGTCTAGTTAGTTGCATCATAGTTTCTTCAGGCACAACTTCTCTAGGTATCTCACCGTTAAAGTCAGACATGTTTTTATCATACTCATCTTTTTTCTCGTTTATCATTTCGCCAACCTTTGCAACTTGGTTTCCGAAATTTTCAAGTGCTCTTCCTCTATTTTGATTTCGTTGGCGATTTAATTGACCTTTAATAGCACCTGCGCGATAAAAAACATTTGGATCTATTGCCATATTTATTTATTTTTTAATTTTGTTGTTAATTCAGCTAATTCCTCTATCATACTGTTAACAGAAATGCCATTTATTTTATAACCACTATCTTCTGTTAATAAGTCATAACTAAAATTAACACCGTCATAAATGTTTTTACTAACAACATCTTCTAATATATCTTCAGCTGCAATACCTTTTACTTTATGTTTGTCGCAAACATTAATTTTTACTCCATCTTTAAATTCTATTTCGTAAAATCTTTTAACATTAGGATTTTCTAAGTATTCGTGTTTTTGCAAAACTTTAACTGGCTTACCGCTATAACCAATAACAACATCACCAGGTCTAATGTCTTCAATGTTTTTTCTTAAACCGTCAGGTATATCAATTTTTTCACCTTTTGGTATACATACAAAAGCTATTTTAGCTTTTAATGCAAAGCCAGCAACTTGACCAAACCCTGAACCAGCATCTTGTTGCGCTTGTCTAGCGCTTGCATATTGACCAGATCTAGCAGCTATCATTGCTTGTTGTTTTTCATATTCTAAACCTCTAGCTTGAGTAGCACCTTCAAATTGCATGCCTTGCAAATCAGCAGCACCACCTAAAATCATACTTTGTTGATCAGAAGCACCACCCAGTATCATTGCTTGTTGAGCAGCCGCACCTTGCATTATTTGTGATTGTTGATTTGCAGCACCACCCATTATCATTTGCTGTTGGTTTGCAGCTCCTTGCGCTCTTGCCATTTCAGCTGATTGAGCACCTTGCGCAGAAGCCATTTGATTAGCGCTAGCTTGTTGTGCTGCCATAGCTTGATTCTGAGATTCTTGTTGTCCTATGCTAGCAGAACTTTGCTGTGCTTGTCTCATATTTTGATTTGACAATGCTTGAGCTAAACCAGCAACTCCACTACCACCAGCAGCGCCAGATAAATTACTAAGCATGTTAGCTTGGCTTTGTTGAAACTGTTGTTTTTCAAATTCTGCTTGCTGTGTGTTAACAGTTAAATCTTCAGCTGTATTTTCTAAATTACCAAATTGATTTTGTACGTTTGCAAATTGATTTTGCGCTCCAGCAAAAGCATTTTTAGCGCCTGCAAAAGTATTTTGAGCTCCTGCATATACATTTTTAGCATCTGCATATGGATTTGTAAGACCTGCAGCCAAGTTGCTAGTGTCTAAATTACCAAAGTCATCAATAGCTTGATTCATTCTACCTTCAGCTTGTTCTGTATCTCTTTTTCTACCTTTAGCTCCAAAAAACCCACCACTTTCAGACCATATACTATCAAAAAATCCACGTGCTGGACTTTTCTTTTTTAATTTTAATGTATTAATTCTTTTTCCTAGTGCCATATTTATTTTTCTTATTAATTATAATCACACTTTTTGTGTTTTATTTACTACTTTCTGTTATCTCAGTACCTACAGAGTATAATTCTACTCTATCTTTTCTTTGGTTAACCATTGTAACCTCAGCATAGTAACCAACCAAATTACTTTTATTAGCCTCATTGTTTTTAGAAAACAATATATAACTATTACTCAATGGTATGTTTATAGGCGTGTCAACAGTTATTGTAAACGGACTCACAGCTGTTATTTCACCAAACAATAAAGAGTTAGAGGCTGAGCCAATATCATACTGGTTACCAGGCACGCCAGATGGCGCTGGTGTTAAAAACCAAGCCAAATCACCTACTTGTACTGATACGTTTATTTGATCTAAAAATGTTACTGTCATATTATCCTACTGTTAAAATGTTATCTAAATTTAGTTTCAATGTTATTGGTGCTTTACCGTGGTTTAAAACTTTAACATCAAGTTTTACGTTAGCAGATCTACTGCTACCAGTAAACACTACTGTTTGACCGTTTTCTATTGTTTGTGCTGAGCTTACCACAACTGAAACACCATCGTTTACAGTGTCTACGTGTGGCGCGTTAGCAGTAACACCTATACCTGACATTAAAACTGTGTCAGCCGCTTTTATACCGTCCGTACTTGTTATAGGTATTGTTGTGCTATTACTAACTACAGCGTCTGTTGTTGTTGTTATTGGGTCTATAGTAACTGCAAAATTATTTACTTCAAACTCAGTATTATTAAAGTTTTTAGCGTGAGCAGGTCCTTTGCCTGTAAAAGTTATAGTTCTATTATCTACATGGCTGCTAGCTGTAGTGCTTAAAGTTATTGTACCACCTTTATCAGGTGTCATGATTTGTTTGTTTTCCTCATCAAAAATTAAAATATTAGGCACTATATATATAGGATTTTGTAACGTAGAATTTGTTTCGTCATAATAACCTTTGTTTATAGAAGTTATTGTAGTGCCAGTGTCAATATCTGTACCGCTAACACCCATACCAACACTTAAACCAGTAATATCAGTTAATTCAAATTTATCTATATTAGAAGTTTTTGTACCTCTTGTTTTTTTAGTTGTTGTAAATTCAATGTCAGTTGCAACAGGTTGTCTTGCTATAACACACTGACTAGAATTAAGTGTTATATCCCAATTTATAGAAAATGAATTTGTAGCGCCTGTAGATATAACATGGTTAGCACCTGTAGAAACAACATTACTAGGCTCTACAACAGCAGAGTTAGAGTGTAATAAGCTGAATGTAACAGCTGTATTACTATATTGCAATAAAAAACCTCTAGGAAATTCAAAGCTTTTTTCAATCGATAAATTACTATCTAATTCAGTGTTTCCTTTTGGTAATAAAGTCATTTTATAACCATCATTTCCTGATATAGCTGGAAAAGATACATACCCTTTGTAAACACCGCTATTATCTATTGTCTTAGGATTCAACTCTACAACAGTTGCTGTAAACGCAGGTGTTGGTGGGGTTGCAAACGCAGTGTCAGTGTTTTCTGGAAAATTATAGTAATAAGCATTAGATTTATTTCTAATTCTCAAACTAAACATAGCACCAGGATCTCCTTGAACAATATAACTTCTTATTGTTTTAGTGGCATTCATAGGGCTAGTGTCCATAGTTATTTTATTTATTTTTTTCATATAATTTTTATTAATCAACAAACACTACGTTACTATCAAAATACATTAAAAAGAAAGTTTCAGCTTCTGGTGTCCATATAGGATCGCCAAATTGATTTACAGCGGTTTGATCATTTGTACCATATCGTTTTTTAAACTCCATTGCTCTACCATCAGTGTGGACATAAACTGGCTGGCCATTACCACACCCTTTTATTGAAAAACTTCTATAATCTGCTCGTTTTGGGTTAATTTGAGGAACTCCAAAATTTGCACCTGCTGGTTGCACGTTTGGAGTGTTCATAGCGTATTGAGGGTCCCAATCAGGCCCCAACCAAACATGTCTTAAATTTTTTAAATTAATTAAAATTAATTGACTTTGCGATATAGTGCCTAGTTTTGCAAAATTTGTTTCCTCAGTTTTAGGGTAAGCTAATTGAAGATCTATTGTTCTATTAGGGTCTGGCGGTGAGTAATTTGGAAATGCAGTTCCAGGCCCATACCATAATCCTACTGGCGAGTCGTGCGGATTACCACCTAACCTTAATGTAGAAGGGTGATCAACCCAACCAAAACCATTGTGGTATTGACCACCTGTTCCAGATATTTGACCAATCGGCATACCGTGAATATTTCCTTGATAATTCCACATTAATTGATAATTAACTGTTGAACTACCACTATTAGAACCTAATCCAGCAGGAAACACTTGGTCAGGAAAAGCATTGGTACTACCTCTTCTTGTATTTATTAAGTTGTTACCATTTCTCAGGCTATAATTTTGCCCACTTTGAACAATTGGAGCTAACTTGTATTGAGGCACAAAACGATCAGCTGGACCAGTGCTAAAACCATTGTTAGGATCCCAACCGGTAAAACCTGGTCCTTGAGGTGGGAAATGCTCACCAATAGTATCGTTAGCATTATCATACATTTTACCTACTAACGAACCTGAAATACTATTTAATCCAACTTTATTGTAACCATACCCACAAACATTAGCTTGTCTATAGCTTTCATCTTTATCCGCTATAGTAGGCGTTGGTATAGTTCCAGGAGTGTGAGAATTCCAGTCTATATTTAAATCTTGGCTATAACCAGCAGGACTACTGGTTATACTTCCAGAAGCTCTCATATTTCTTTGACTAGAATTAACGCCTAAATTTCCATTGTCGTTTAAAGGTACCGTATCGTTAACAATAAATATTGAGTGACAGTTAGGGTTGTTTATGTGGTTTATATTAACCTCGTCATAACTAAGATCAACAAGTTCTATTGCTCTACAGTTACTCCAGTTAGTTAAATCTAAAATTTCTCCTGAACCTCCAAGCGTGCAAGATTTCAAAGATAAAAAATCAAAGTTTGGTGCGTGTTGGAACAACGTGTCTAACATGTCTAACCCGTGGTAAGGACTTGCAGTATTTGGATCTGTGTGAATAAAACTAGTTATATATTGATTATGTATAACAAGTCTTTTAAATGCTGGATTTAGTGCAAAATCTTGAATACCAGAAAGATCAGTTATGTCTTGACCAATAGGAGATATTATAGTTTTATGCGCTGGATATGTTAATTGTGGAAATCCAAATCTTTTTAAATAAAAACCATCATTATGTCCGTCGCCACCAGTCCAATAATTTTGATCAAAAGGTCCCCAAGCGTTTGCAAAACCTTGCGTACAACTTAAACTATCATAAACAAACGTACCATTGTTATCTTGCCAAGCCATATATGTTAACGTATCTGTATATGCACAAGTCCCGTCCAGTCCGTTACCATAATCAACAATATTATTTAAATTGTTTCCAAAAGTAGAAGGTATACCACAAATAGGAACTCCAGGTTGTTCAAGTGGTGGTTCAGCGTGACCATAATAAAGACCAGTCATTTGGGTGTTTGTACCGCCTTCGTTCCAAGATTCAATAGCTTTTTCAAAAGCATTGTCATTAATCATGGTTTCTGATATTGAAATACCGTTCCAAGGTGCAACGTTAGGGGTGTCAATAGGATTACAACCAAAAACAACACAACTTCCATCATCAACCGTAGCATCAATAGGATTTGTATACCAAGTGGTTATAATGTTACCTAAGTTATCGTATAATATTGGATTTGGATGATTATATGTTGTAACTCCGTTTACAGACGTTGGGTCAGTACAGCCAGCATAAATACAACTACCATCTTCATGTGTGTAAAACGACTCATAGTTTATTGCTTGAGGATCTGTACAACCGTGGTATTCACAACTACAATCCATATGAGTAGCGGTATTGTCATAATTATTTGCAGCAACATCATTACCTAAACTAACGTTAAGTTGTGCGCCAGTAAGATCTATATAACTCCAAGTAGAATCGTAAGAATCGTAAGCAGTACACGTAGCACCAAGACAAGCGTTTGATGGCCATATTGAATTACTATCACTGTTTACCTGACCAATAGTCATGCTACCATTGTCCATGCAACCATATACAACTGGATCACAAGAACCATCATTACATGTCGCTAAGGGATCATAATTTGGAGCACAATCATCGGTACAACCAGCAACTGCACTAGAACCACAAGATGGGCAAGCGCCACTTGTACATGCGGCTGCCATAGCGTCTATAGGTGTTGCATAACAACCGGCTGGTGAATTAGCTGGAGCACTAGGATCGTAAAAATCGTGGCAAACAACATAAGTACCATTACCACCTGATACTGTAGTACAATCACCATTAACAGTGTCACAGTCCCAAGATTGAGGATACGTACAACAAGCGTTGTTTGTTATTGTTATTGAAAGACCTAAAGGTGTTAAATCATAACCAGTACAAGTTACATTAAAGTTGTATGCTAAAGGATCGTTACAACCTTCGTAATCACAAGATCCTGGTGTTGTCGCGTAGTACGTGTTACCATTATATACTGTAGAAAAAAATGATGGTGAGTTTTGATCCATACAACCAGTGTATAAGCACTCGTTAGGATCGCCTGGCGCAGAGTGTGTATTAAATATAACGCTTGCACCAACAGCTCCGTAAACACCTCCAGTATCTATATTAAAATTATCCGCGGCTGAATCTCTACAACCAACTAGTGGTGGTTGTAAGCCAGTAGCAAAACCAACACCCTGTATGTTAAACGCACTAGAATCTAAATCTCCTGCTGTTATTGTCATAATTTCTTACCCTTTATATAATTAAACCATTTACCTTCTTTTTCTATAAACTCTTGCACATCACCATCTTGCTTGTTTGTTTTTATGTCTGAAACAAGCCAACCATCTCGCCCGGTTAAATTGTAAAAGCCTCTATTTGAATTTGACTGAACTACTGGGTGTGCAGTTTCTTGAACAACACTCGCCTCTGTACCCTCGTAATTTAAAGTATTAAAAGACTTTACAACACCTGGTGAAGCGTTAAATAAAAACGTTACAGATGAAACTCCAGGTTGACCGTAAAAAGAATTTCTATCAACAACTGGTGAATGGTGCTTGTATAAATAACCATGTTTATATGTGTAATACTCACCAGAAAGACTTACACCTTGCTCTGGTTCAAAGCTTTTAAAACTTTCCCAACCTCTATTTTTTTCAGAATAACTAACAGTTGATTGTTCATCTCCATAACTAACTTGAAGTAAAGAGCACTGATCTTTGTTTATAGACAAATTATACAAGTTTTTCTTATCATCATAACTACCTATTATCCTGTATTCATTGTTATTCTTTAAAACATCGATAAAATAGTCTTTCATACCATAATCTGATATAGGTGTTAAACCATCTTTAGATAATCTAAGTACTGTTCCATTTTTAGCGTCTGTAAAATAAGCCCTATAACTTTCTTTAGCAAAAGACTCTGGGTTTGTTGAGATTCCAAAATCACCACTAAAAGGCATTGTTTGCCCAAGAACATTGTTTGTTGCTATTAACTGAGGATTACCATCAGCATTAAATATTGCGTCTTTGTTTGCTGCTATTCTTACAACTCTGTCTTCACAAAAAGATATTAAATCTGTTTGTCTTGAAAACAATTTTTGTATACTTCCGTAAGTAGGATTTAAATCTTTAGTTATTTTTTCTGCTTGTATAAATTGATTTAAATCATTTACACCACTATTACTATTATATATACCGGAATATATCAAACCACTACTTCTTCTTTCTTCTTCGTATGGCTCATCAATAGTTGTAGAAACCTTAACGCCTTTGCTTAGTTTCTTTTCGTTAAAAATATCTCTTATTCTATCAGACTCAACACCATTACCATATGAAAATGTATTGTACCAGGATATGCCTATTTTATTAGCGGCCACGTTAGAACTACTAACTTGATAAGCGGTTTCTGTCCAAGGCATATTATTTGTTACATAGTTAGTTTGATTACCTATTTCTAAACTTGGAGTAACAGATGCAAATTCTGGAACTGTAACAGGATTTGTCCAAGCACCCCTAATAGTTGTAAATGAATTGTCTGGTCTAACAAATCTTAATATTAAAGTTTGTTGATCAGTAACGTCTAGTCTACCCATACCTAAAATATCTAAAGGCTGGTTAAACTTAATCATTAACTCACCATAGTTATTTATTTCCCAACCAGTAACAAATGTTATATTTGTTGCGTTAACAACGTAAGGATGTGACTTACACGTAACAACACTACCTAAAGGAACCCACTGCTCAGCTGTTTCAATAGTTAATTTTGTTGGATAAGAATCTGATGCTTGGTAAAATATATTTAAATCAATATTTTCTTTTGGTTCTGTTTCAAATATAACTGGGTTGCTACTTGATATTATATCAGCTTCTTCATCTTTTCTTTGTTCTATAAACTGTATTGTTTGCGGCGTAGATACTTGTGTTGCTGAGTTTGCTTTATCTGGATCTGTTACAGGATCTCCATTTATTAAAGTACCATTAGGACCAAGTATATCTTTATCAATAGGAATTACATACGTTAACCTTCTATTGTTTGCAGAAGAAAATCTATTCCACACTTCTTGGTATTTATCATTAGAATTACCCGGTGCTAGTGTAGGTTTATTATCTGCAACCCATTGGTCAAATCTATATTTTACTTCACCCCACTCAGTATGGTTATATCTTCTAATTTTTTGTATACTAACATTATCTGATATAGTGTATATTGTAGAGTTTTGATCACCTAAAAATCTAAATTTACTGCCAGGTATTAAATTTTTTGTGACAGAGTTTTGGTCTGCATGAATAGGATTTTGACTACTACCAACTTCCCATATAAAAGCTTCGTTAAAATCAGCATAGTTTATTTCTTCTCCACTAGGACCTGCAAAAGCACTACCATTTACACCAGAGTCAGGTCGTATTTGACCAAAAGATAATTCTATATAATCTTGACCTGCATCGTTAAATATACCCCTACCGTAGTTAAAATTACCGTCTGTAGCGTTCACGTTGTTTGGATTATGTATATTAGGGTGGTTACCACTTGGGTGAACTCCGGCATAAAAAACTTCATCTACAAACCAACCGCTTGATGGATCCCCACTAATAAACGGAGGGCCTATTAAATCAAAAACATCATTCCAATCATTCGAGCTATCTGTAGATGTTTCAGCACTAACCATGTTTGTACCCGCGCTATGTATTACAGATCCAGATTGATTTAAATGAGGATTAAAACCGTTGTTTGATTGGTAGTACTCCCAAGTAGTACCGTTAGGAGTTAACTGTAATGTTGTTGTACCATCTTGAATACCAAATTTTCCTTGATCAGAAAGATAGAAAAAATTAAAAGAAGTTATTACCCCGTAAAAAGTTTCAGATTCTACGTTAGTATTTAAATACTGGTCTGAAATTCCATCGCCTTCTATTTTAACAAAAAACTTTCCAAAAAACTCTGGCTTAATATCAATAATTTCTTTGTAAAAAGACAATTGTAACTCACTATCGTATGTAGCAGCTGTAACATCACTATACATCCAGTCTTCACTACTATGTATAATTTTATCTAAAGTTATTGTATACTCGTCATTGTCAAGCGTAACGTTTATGATGTTGTATTTTCTTGAGTATTGTCCTCCAACTTTAAAATCAAATACATTAACACCAGCGTCTTGCAAGTTTACAGCTGTTTCTTCGTTTAATCTAGTAGCTTCAATTTTAAAAGTTCTAGACAAAGGAGACAACAAAGTGTCTAAATTAGTATTACCAACACCTGTTGTAAATATATGTGTTATTGGAATTGGTATAGATAGATCTCCAACTGCTTTTATAACCAGTTTTTGTTTTGTTTTTATATAATCTGGAACTTCATTTTCTATTGAAACCACTTTATATCTAGCCTTATCTTCTACTAAAGTGTCTGAATCAGCTGGTTTTTTAAGTATTAAAAATGTATCTTCTTGTATTTTATTTCTTTCAGAAGAAGGAAACGACAACCATAAGTTACCATCTTCAGCTCTATAAACCCTGTCCATAACAACATTATAATATTCATTTGAAGTTTCTTTCACATAAACTCTAAAATCTGTTGCCCAACTAGGTGGAAAAGAAACTATTTTAGAAGTTAACAACGTGTAGTCATCTGCATATTGTTTTGTTACATCTACAGTTGCTTCTGAATTGCTAAATACAGGTGTTTCCCTACCGTATTCGTCTAGATATGTAAATCCTAGCTGATATTTTCTATTTGATTTTAATGATGGATTTCCTAGTAAATTCTCTAAAGGTTCTGCTTGTAAAAAAGGAAAATCTAACTCTGGATTGTTTATCGCTTGCTCGTCAAAATAAGTGTCATTGTATAAAACCTTGTTTGTTGTTATTGTAGTAGTAGTAATACCACCTCTAGTGTTGGTGTTGAGAATTAAGAGAGGACTCCACCTGTCATCTAATGATGTTTCTAAAACTGGTTTTTCATATAGGTTTTCTGGAGAGTTATTTCTTAACGTGTAATTTTGTAAATAATTACCGTAAACAAGTCTATTACCAGTTATTTCTTGAGCCAATGCTTTTCTTGGAACGTTGTCCCAAGATCTAAACGATTGGTTTTCTGGTACAGCTGCATATATAATATCGGATTTTATTTCGTATTGATCAGATTGCCAATGATTGTACATTTGAGTACCAATAGAAACGTGTGCGTAATCATTGTACCTTAACTTATCAACTACATATACGTTTGGAGAGTTAGAGTCAACATATAGAATATCAACTTGAATAACATCATCTGGCATATCACTAGCTATAATGTTTCTTAAAGTTAATCTTATAAGTTGGTTTTGCATAGCCTTGTTGTAGGCTTTTTTAGAATCATAATTAAATTTACCAGGCTCAAAAACAATGTTTGAAAAAGGTGAAAATGTAGAATACTCACCGTCTTGGTATCTCCATCTATAACCAAATCTTGCCATGTTTTTTTCAAACAAACTTTTTTCATCTAAAACTCTTTGCACATTAAAGTCTTCTCTAACCGTGTTTGTAGGGTCAATTACAGTATTAGATGATATGCTTAAAATTTCTAACTTGTATGTATTTGGGCCATGTGATATTGTAAGTGGGCTTTGTGGGAAAGGTTGAGGAAAAACTTCTACTGTATTACTTATGTTTTCTAGTACTTTACATCTAACAGAAAAATTTCCAGGCAATTGTAATGTGCTAGATTGCTCTAAAAATCTTATTTCTTCTCCTACAATAAAATTATTTCCGCCTTGGAAGTTATCAAATCGTATTTTCACTACATCACCAGGATCGCTTAATAAAAACAAGTTTGTAGGTAATCCGTTAACAATTTCTTGTTGGTTAGTAAAATTGTAAGACGCTGTAGCTACCAAAGCGTATTCAATTTTTTCTTCTACTAAAGGTTTATTTTTAGGATATTTTTTTATTACAGATATATTTTCTTCTTTTACTAATATATCTTCTTCAATATCAATACCTCTTTCTTCCACTACAAGTCTAGTACTTTTTCTTCCATTAGGGTTAGTACCTAGCACACTCCTTGGAACGTGTAATTTTTTAGGTTCAGAATCATTGTCTGTCCATAATAAAAAATCATAAAGCGTGTTTATTCCAGTGACTACATTGTTACAGTTAAAGTTTAAAAGTCTTTTTTTTGTAAACACTATGTAGTTATAATCAGCAATAGAAGAGTCTATAAGTTTATTTCCATTGGCAAAATTAAGTCCATCGTGCTCTTCTTGTAAATTCTTATTAAATATAACACAAGTTCTGCCATTTAAATCTCTGTCTACACCTACAACAGTTCTAACTATCGGTGTAGTTTCTTGTGAAAATTGACCAGCAGGTTGAGAAAAGTTTGTTACGTTACTGTGAGCACTATCGTTGAAAAAATAAGCGGTCATACCAACACTAATTTGCTCACGATAAGATCCTGGCATAAAATCTAAAGTGTAAAAATGCTTGTTACTAGTTCCATCAAAAACAGTTGAGCCAGGTGTGTTTAAATTTAAACCATTCGCATTGTTACCACTAGAATAAAAAGATGTTTTTAATAAAAAATTATCTACAAAAACTGGATTTATTATTTCAGAAACAGAATTGTATTGGTATATTTTGTCTCGCCACCAAGTGTTAGCTACAGCGTCTAACAAACAACTTCTACAACTCCAATCTAAAACACCTGAATCTTCATTGCCTTCTGTGTTGTAAACAACTTTACCAGACATAGGAGATGCAACAAACCAATATATAAGATCTTTTGACTCGTCTGCAATAGTTCCAACGCATCTACTACCATGATCAAGACCAGAACCCGACCCAGCAAGTTTTTGAAGATTACCTCTAACATTTTCAATAACACCAACATTAGAACCGTCAGAATTAGAAACTTGTATATTCAATGCATTTCTATATTCGTTATTAGGCACTAATCTTTCGTCAAGGTCTTTGTTCATCTTCCCCGCCGTGAAAGTGTTTTTAATCTGTGGCATATACTAGTGTTTTATTTGCTTAGACTTACCTCTAAGTATTTGAGTTAATTCTTCTAATTTTAAATTTGACAGTCTTAGTTTTGCTGTTCTAACAGAAGCAAAGCGATCTCTTTTAAATCTTTGTACTATATACTCTTGAACGTTAGCTCTTGTAGAAAGTATTGCGTATGCTATACACTTGTACATCGCTTCTTCAGCAAACTTATGAACTTTCATTTCACTGTCAGTACCAAGCGTATCGCTTATATATTCTATGATTACAGTTTTTCCAGAAATGTTAGAGCTAAAATTAATTATTCCAGCCATACAATCAATATAATAAGATCCGTTTGTTTGCGCATATTGTGGGTCTAAACCATATCTTTGACCTTTATTTAAATCATAAACATCTGTATCGTAATCGTAACTATCTACAGTTTCTTCTATAGTTTTAGTTGATTTGTATTTTGTTTTTGTGTCTGATACTTTATTAAGATCTGCAAATATAAGTTCTTCATCATCAAAGCGAGTTTGCGACGCGGTTATAGTTGGTCCATAAGTATTAGTTCCAACTTGACCACCTAAAAGCCACTGCTCATACTCTGGTGTTGACAACGTTATATTATAAGGAAATGCTCCACTACCAGTTATACTGTTTATAGCGTGAATAGTTGCTCCGTTTGGTATTCCAGGCCCAATAACACTCATACCAACAGATATATCGTGTTTTTCTCTTAGTTGAATAAACATACCGTGACTAACTCTTTCGTTTGAATTTCCAGAAAAAAGTGTTGGTCCATAATTCAAGTTACCAGTACCATCTGTATCAAAGTCAACTCTTATTTCTTTTTCATATTGCTCTAAAGGATTGTCTGATTTTATTAAACCATCACCATCAAAAGCAGATGATTTACCAGATTTTGTAATACCATATTCTTCAAATGGATCTGAAGCTGTTGCTTGATAAGTGTTGTTTTCAAACTTTAAACTACCATCTGTATTTTGTTGAAAAGCTTTTGGGTTTGAAGTTTTAGACATTGGGTACAAAGGTCTATAAACACCAGCACTATCTACCCAAGAAACCTTAACATAGTTAACATAGTCTTGCGGTAAAGGTAAACTTAAAGTGTTTGGAACTTCAAGCTCTATTGATTTGCAAGATTTAAAAGTATCAAAACTTAATTCTTGTAATGCACGTTTAGCGTGAAAAGAAACATCTGTTTTTTTTATTCTAGGAATTAACTTGTCTTCACCAACATAAGCAATTATAAATTGATTTATTATATTTTCTAAAGACGTAAACTGATAACTACCATGTGATTCGTCTCCGCTATTCTGAACACCATCTGGGCCTTCATAATATTGTCTTGCTGATTGATTTAGTAATCCCATTTATTATATTTTTTCTTGTTGA